>LIDZ01013972.1_pt1 | contig 57982 bp, 47 predicted proteins | sample 644651 | NCBI WGS metagenome assembly LIDZ01 (sample SAMN03856242, study PRJNA289617) | food metagenome | isolation source: wine grapes on drying loft during traditional withering process | host: Vitis vinifera cv. Corvina | place: Italy: Gargagnago di S. Ambrogio di Valpolicella | collected 2014-01 | reverse complement strand
TGCCAGGCCGAGGATGTGCAGATCATCCTGGGGCCAGCCGTGAACATTAAGCGTTCCCCATTATGCGGTAGGAACTTTGAGTATTTCTCGGAACCGTATATGGTTTGCGCCGCTCATCATCCGAACTCCCTGCCTGTATATGAGGTCATTTCTGTAGCAGATCTTGAGAAGAAAGCGAAGGAGGAAGGTTCTGTCGTAAGCGTCGGGATGCCGGATTCCTGGGCGAACTGGAAAGATACATGGACAGATCTGCAGACTAAATATACGCTAGCGCACACGGACACGGATATGTCGAGTGCTGAGGAAGTAGCCAAGTTCGATGCTGAGAAAGACAAGCCAACCGCGGATATCGGGGATGTCGGTATCGCATTCGGACCCGTCGCGATCGATAAAGGTGTTACACAGGCTTACAAAACGTCCTATTGGGATGAGATTCCAGATTGGGCCAAAGATAAAGATGGGCATTGGGTCGTAGGTTACCAAGGTTCGATCTCGTTCCTAACGAATAAGAAGCTTGTACAAACACCAACGATTGGGTGTTCCTGCCGTAACTTCTGCAGCTGGAGGTGGCTATGTCTCAGCTAGTGTCATGAACAATGCATTGAACTGCTTGGTGACTGGCAATGGTTGTGGAAGTTATAAACCTGTAGCCAAATACCCAGATATTCGTGGTGCGATGACATGGTCCATTAACTGGGATAAGACGAGCAATTATAATTTTGCGAATACCGTTAAACCGTTCTTAGTAACGATGCCTTAACAATAAGAGAGGAGAACCCCCGACCGTTTTGGTTGATCAAAGATCATGGACTCGTTACGGTGAAATACAAGAAAGAAAACAGTATCTTTGTGGTTAGATACTATTGAATACAAAGATCACCTGTCCTAATACAAAAAGACTGTCGAGATCTCTCTCGACAGCCTGTGGTGTGGCTGACCAACGGGTCAGCCTATTTTACTTGTGAATATAAGAGGTGCCGGCTGCGTTCTGCACTGCCGGCACCGCCAGAAATCGGCACGAATTATAGTTGGTTTAACAACTCAGGTAAAAGGTTTGCCATGTAATGTGACTTATGCCTGGTCGCCGGTTAAGTATTTCTCAGTTAGAATAGACAACATTTGAATGCCAACCTCATTGTGTCCACCTTGAGGGATGATTAGGTCGGCGTATTTCTTGGATGGTTCGATGAACGCTTCGTGCATCGGCTTCACCGTATTCAAATATTGATTGTGGATCGATCGAATCGTCCGACCTCGTTCTTCGATATCCCGTAGCACCCGACGGAGTATACGCACATCGGGGTCGGTATCGACGAATACCTTGATGTCGAGCATATTCCGTAGGTTCTCGTCGGACAGTAAATGGAGCCCTTCGAGAATGACGATATTGTTCGGCTTAAGTTCAACCGTTTCGACAGTGGAACGAGCATGTGTCGTGAAATCATATACGGGAGCGTGTGCGGCTTGGCCACTTTTAAGACAACTGAGGTGCTCAATAAGCAGTTCATTGTCAAAAGCGAGCGGATGATCGTAATTGATCGATTCGCGTTCGGCCATACTGAGATGTGAATGGTCTTTATAGTAGTTATCTTGAGATATAAAAGTCATTTTATCTGATCCAAGACGTTCAATGACGGAGCGTGCTACCGTAGTTTTCCCGGAGCCGGTGCCGCCTGCGATACCGATAATTAGCATGGCGATTCAATAAACCTCCCTTAATGATTGCCTTTGCAATTCCAATATTGTAGCACAGCATTAACATTTTTTCACCTTAGAATGACGCTATCTAACAATTAACGGGATATCGTGACAAAATGATGTACTGACCGTTTTTTCAAAGGTTAAAGGGCAATAACCCTAATATGGAATACTTGACCAATTTTGATGATTGGGAAAGTACATATTTGTATACTGTATTCTCTGAACCATCTAGGTAAATGCATCCGTCCTTAATAGACGGCTGCAATTGGCCTTGTGTATTTTACATCGATCCAGAAGGCTTTTCTAGGATGACTTTGCTGCACGTGGAGGATAATTGTGAAGGCCTTTGTACGCAGGTTAAGAATATATATCCAATGTGTTTATTGTGGACAAAATAGTGAACTTACGATATTCTATACCTAGAATACATATGCATAGTGATCCAAGGTATTATACATAGAAAGGAGCATATAAGGATGAAGACGAGTGTTCCAAAAGAAATGCTGAAAGGAAGTACAGGCACCTTAGTACTGACGCTTCTAGCGCGTCAAGATCTATACGGCTATGAGTTAATTAAGGAATTAGAACGTTGTTCTGATGGAGTATTTGTACTTAAAGAAGGAACTTTATACCCGATTCTACACGCTATGGAGACGGAAACTTGGGTAGAGGCTTATTGGTCTCAAGTCGAAGGACGTAAACGTAAATATTATCGTCTCACCGAGACGGGCAGAGGACAGTTAAGTAAGAAGAAGGCAGAGTGGGCGCTATTCCGAAATGCTGTCGATAACGTGATCGGGGAGGGAAACATATGATTCGGAAACATGAAGCGATTCGGGGATACCTAGATGAAGTATGCTCCCGCGTTCGTTCATCGGTAGCACACCGCGATATACGATACGAGTTGGAGAATCACCTGGAAGAGCTTGTATTAGAACGGGAAGAAGAAGGAATGGAACGAGACGAAGCCGTGCTCTGGGCCATCCACCAGATGGGGAATCCAGTAGAGGTGGGAGATGGACTGCATGCGGTGCATCGTCCAAGGATGCATTGGGGATTGTTAGTGGGTGTCATGATGTTCGTTATGTTCGGAATTTTTGCGATGTTTGCGGTAGAAGAAGAAATAACAACAGGAAACAGTGTCATGTATGCGCAGTATGTTAATTACAAGATCTTGTCCGTAGGCATTGGTCTATTTTTAATGGTATTTTTCTATTTTTTCAATTATCGAATGATAAGATCCTATTCCTATGGTCTATATGTTGTCATTATTGCAGGTATGTTATTAACTGGACTCACGGGAGTTAGTGTAAATGGAGCAAGTCATTATCTGAGTCTACCTTTTTTCACATTGGATTGGTTTGGAATTAGTCCCTATTTGTTGATGATTGCAGCGCCAGGTATGATCATGAGTTGGAAGAACCATAAACGGTTCTGGTTGTTAACAACCACAGCATTCTTGATCGTGCCTATGCTCCTTTTTCTACAGTTTACTACGTTGGGTAATTTGATGCTGTATATAGCGGGGTACCAACTTCTCCTCCTGTACATGACGAGAAGTTGGTGGACAATATGGTTGCAAGGAATAGCCATGGGTTTGTTTATGTTATTAGGAATCATTCAGAGGAATTTTTCAATGGAAAGGATAACTACTTTTTTAAATCCTGATAAGGACCCTGATGGATGGGGTTATATATATCGTGTATCGGAAGAGAGTATTCGTTCGGCAGGTTGGTGGGGTCATGGGATAAAGGGAGAGATAACGAAGGTAGTTCCAAATATTCCGAATGAGAATGTCGTTGTATTCTTGATCTATAGCTTTGGTTGGACGTTCGGGATTGTCCTATTGATTAGCTTAGTATACTTTGTAGGACGTTTTCTTCAGGCCAATCGAGCTGTGAGGGACCCTTATGGGCGCACTCTTGGTACGGGTGTGGTGGGAATGCTTAGTTTCCAGATGGTATACAGTTTGCTTATGACACTTGGGTTAGTACCTTTCGTGGGAATACCTTTTCCTTTCCTGAGCTACGGAGGTAGTCATCTTATGATTGAAATGGCTGTAATCGGTCTCGTATTAGGAATCTATCGAAGAAAAGACTTGGTGGGAAGTAGTGGAGATTTACATGCTCAAAGGCCTTAATTACGTAATCATCACAATTAGAGAATGGTGGACTTACACCACTTATTGCTCCGCCAATTCTAGCCGACCACATGAGGTCGGTTTTTTTGTTTAAAGCTAAAGAAATAAAAGTCTCACGAAATGCTATATTTCTTGTAGAGATGAGATGATAGCAACCTTTTTAAGGAAAGTATCGCCAGTTTATGATGTGTGGTGATATGAGAGAGTCCAAGATATCGAGACAGTTCAAGTAGAAAGAGATATACTTTTTAAATCAAAGATTGATACGAAAAGGAGTTGTATTCAGGATGAGTACCACGAAGTCTTTTTCAGAAGTATTTAATGACACAGCTTATAAACTTGGAGGCAATGGCAAACGAAATATTCAAGTATTAATAGAAGCTTTAGCAAATATCGATGGCAATCTAGCAAGTGACATCTATGGTAGAGGTAAATTAATCGAAGATTTCCAGGATCAAATGGCCGATTATCTAGGGAAAGAAACAGCGGTATTTTTCCCCAGCGGAACGATGGCACAACAAATTGCCTTGAGAATATGGTGTGATCGTAAGGGAGTGAAGCGGGTTGCCTACCATCCCTTATGCCATTTGGAGATTCATGAAGAAGATGGCTTGAAAGAATTGCACCACATCGAACCCGTCTTACTCGCGGACAAGAACAGATTAATTGGGCTCGAAGATGTTCAGAACATGCCGAAAGACATTGCTTGTGTATTACTTGAATTACCTCAACGTGAGATTGGGGGTCAATTACCAGATTACGCTGAACTTGAAGCCATTTCCGCTTATTGCCGTGAGCAAGGGATCAAGTTGCATCTCGATGGAGCCAGACTTTTTGAAATCGTACCCTATTATCAAAAGTCAGCTGCTGAAATTTGTGCACTCTTTGATAGTGTATATGTATCCTTTTACAAGGGGATTGGTGGGATTGCAGGAGCCATTCTCGTAGGGGATAAGGATTTCACGAATTATTTCAAACAACGCGTGAATAAGATGGGACAGTATTATGAAGAAGCCAAAGAGTTGGCAGCGTTATTTAACCAGTGTGAGGGTATTTCGACGATGCCAGCAGAACCGGTATCTAATATGTTTCATGTTCATTTTGAGATGCCCAAAGAGCAACTTGAGCCTATATTGACCCGCGTTTATGTGACAACAGGTGTAGGGTTATTGCCATATCTAAGCAACTCTAGTGAATCAACTTGCTATAGCGAAGTAAGTATTGGAGATCTTTATGCCGAAGTACCGAAGGATAAGGTGAAGATCGCATTTCAACGGTTGGATGAAGAGATGAGAGTGGGCTTGGGTTAAACTAATATTATACGAAACGAGGTATCTATCAATGAAAATTAGTTCAAATATTTATTGATTTAAACCTGTATTGTTCCTGTTTTTTGGCATCTTTCATTTGCATAGAATTTGGGCATTCATTGACCGGAAAAGTGATGCTGGCTACTGGCTGTCTTTAATGGAAGACAAAGGGGTGGTTTATTTTTCGTTAATGACACTCCTAATTGTATTATGTGTAGCTGGTCTTATTGTGTTTTAGAAAAATAGAACCAACAAATATTGGTGGCGCTAGATTTACATTTTCGGTGGTGGCTATGTATTGCTTGACTTATTGGCAATTATATTAGAGATAAAGTGGTGGAATGCTCTGCTGCAATTTATGTTTGATACCACCAGCCCGTACTGGAATATGATATGGGGATTATTTATTGCAATTGGAGTTTTTTCCTTTTTTTTTGGATTACATATCGCAAAATTATATAAATACACAAATTAAGTGGTTCGTTCTAAAACATACTGCGTCTAAATTAGGCTAATGACACAAGATAAGTTGATAAATGTTTTTTTAAGAAATGTCTTGAGAAGCAGGTTTGCTGCTTTAAATATTTGATTTTCAGTCACGATGGTTTATACCTTCGTGGCTTTTTTATTGTCATAAATGATAAAAAGGAGATGAATTTCTGTCTATATAGAGCGACCGCTGAAAAATTGGAGAGGTTAGAGAAGTTGAGATAAAAGGGTATACATGGTATATGATCATATATTATCCTTGAGCAGGAGATTTATCATAGGATGACGAAATCATTATATGAGATTCAGCAATTTATTAAGTGGATTGATCCAAAGGGCAGTTAAGGTAGAGTAATATCTGAAATCGTCGCTAGAATAGAGACCATCAATCAATTTATATATTTGACCCTAGGAATACTGTACATCTGATATGTCCATTCAAGTAAATGAGAGATTCGATTAGGAGGGCTTTTATGAAAGCGGCTATTGATTATATCGTTGATTGGGCATCGGATTCAAACTGGAAGAAGTATTTGGTTAATAACGTAGTGAAGGATGAAATTGTTGATGATGAGGTACTACTCATTGATATTATTAATCTGATTGTAAAAAATGAAGAAGTAGCATTGAAATTGGTTAAGCGGACTCAGGAAGAGAACGATTTACGATTAGTTATAAATGAGATAAAAAATCCTGTAAACGTCAATGCATTATCTAGCGATACTTCCTTTACTCTCGGTGGTAAGATCAATATTTTTTATGGCGAAAATGGTTCAGGAAAATCTTCATATGTACGAATATTTCGAAAATTAGCCAATAACTATCATACATCTGTAAAGGAACTTAAATTATTACCCAATATTTACCTTATTGACGCAAAGAATAAATCCACTGAGCAAAAACAAACAATTGAAGTTTCTTACACATGCAACGGAAACGCAAATGATATAGAAGAAATTGATATTAATGTAGAGCACAATCAACTAATGCAGATTAATGTTTTTGATAGTGAATCTGTAGTCCCTTTGTTAAACAGTAATCTTACCTTTTCCGTTCTACCACAGGGTTTTCTGTATTTCAATAAAATAGTTATAGTCCTTGACTCGCTGAGAGTAAAGGTAGATGGAATGATTAAAAAAGAACGTGACAAGCAGAAGGAGATTTTCTCGGACTCTTCTTATGAAATTATTAAGCCTGAGATAGCGGATATAATCCAGAAGGTAAAGGGATTTAACAAAGTTAAAGAATTTATTAATAAGACATATCCAGTTGACGAAAATATAGTAACAGTAATAACGGATTTAGATACTCGGATTAGTGAACTCGAAAGTAGTAATATAACTGACAAGTTAAAAATCCTACGAACACAAAAATCGAAACTTGAGTCATTAGTCGTTAGCATTTCAACACTAACTACTAGGCTTAGTGTAGAGAACATTCAAATGATTAATGGGTTAATTGAAGAATACTCAGTTAAAGTACAAGAAGAGAAGAAGCAGAATGAAGATTTTGCTAATAATGTTTCATTCTTAGGACACATCAATGAAGAATGGTATTCTGTTATTCGTAGTTCAAAAGAGTATTATAAATCACTTAATCAGGATGGTCCAACTCTTGGGGATAAGTGTATTTTATGTAGCCAGGAAATGAAACAAAATGAGATAATGACTCTTAATAATAGTATGGTACATGTCTGTTCTGAGATTCATGCGGATAATGAAAAGCTTAAGCAACGACTTGAAAAAAGTAAAATTACTGATGTGATTACTTTCAAAAAGGAAGACGAAGAGTTATTTGAAAAAGAAAAGTTGGTAGAGCGTATCAAAGCAATTACGAGTTTACTGCAAAGGAATATAAATATATTTAATAACAGTCTTACTGCTCAATCCAAGGTAGGGCAAGCAGTTAGTGTGGACTTTACCGATATTACGAAAGATATTAAAGAAGAATACACGAATTTAGAAGAGAGAATCCAGACTCTTAATAAGTCCACGAAAGAAATGGCTGAAACTTGTAGTTCATATAAGCTCAAAAGAAACTCAATATTCAAAGCTAAAATGATCCACGAATCTTTAGACAGTCTGGAGCAATATTATGTTCATGAAGAGTATATTCAAACATTAACATCGATCAAGTTGGGATTTGCAACAACACAACTAACAAAGAAGGCTAAGGATGCGTTTAAATCAATCGTAGAAGATTCATACATAGATACTTTCAATGAGTATTGCAATGACTTGAAGGTAGGGAAAATTAATATAAAGCTAACTCCTCAACGTGGACAAACACATCGAAGTAAATTCGTTGTGGATGAAAATTACAAAGTCACAGATATTATGAGTGAAGGTGAGCAAAAAGCTATTGCTATGGCAGAGTTTGCAACTGACATTACAATTAGACGGAACTTCAACACAGTTTTGTTTGATGATCCTGTAACATCACTTGATTATAAGCGGTCAGAAACGTTTGCGAAATTAATCTATAAGCTATCTCAGGAAAGACAAGTAATCGTGTTCACGCACAATATTATGTTTTACTATTATTTATATAATGAGTGTGCCGCTAGCAAGGATAAAGAAAATAAATTCTTTATGGTGGATCAATTCGATAAAGATAACAAGGGAATTATAACAGAGTCTTTTAGCGGGAGATTGGAAAATCTCAGTGAAGTCAAAAATAAATTAAAGCAATATGAACAAAAGATAAACAGTAAGAGTTGTACCGGTGATGATCTGGAGGAAGTTTTAAAAGCTGCTTATTCAAATATTCGTACATGGTGCGAGTTAATAGTAGAGGAAGGTTTCTTTAAGGATCTAATAAAGAGATACGAACCCAACATAAGATTTACAGTTATAAAGAAGATAAATGCTGACTTTATTGGTGAGTTAGATGCGGTGGCTGAACTTTTTGAGAAGGCGTGCCGTTGGATGTTAGGACATAGCCAACCAACAGAAACACAGAACTCAAAAGCTACAAGGGAAGACTTTAATAAAGATATTGCATATGTATTGTCGACAACTGAACGTTATAAACTAAAATAGGAAGTTATTAAGATAGGAAAAGATAACTGTCATTCTAATATGCGCACGGCTTCTGAACCTATGAAGGCAGAAGAACCCGCTAATCTAGCGGGTTCTTTCGTTGGTTGATTGATCAAAGGGTGTTATTGAGACAATCACATATCACATAGTGAACTGTTCATAATATATTCTTTTTATAATATCGTATCCATGATTTTCACCTTTTGGCTTAATGACTACCGCACCCATATACGGTATAGGACCCAGAGATAAACCAGGTGGAAAGCTGTGATCAACGATAATGGTGTTTTTCCCTGAATCGGGTACGGTCTCCAATAACTTATTTAAGCTGGTGAGGATAATGTGCACTTGTTCTTTTGGCGTACTTTCGTTACTTAACTTAACGGTTTCAACTAACATAGGATTCAACTGAATGTTTTGTTTCCCAAAAGCAATTTCTGCCGTTTCACGGGTTCGGCAATAAGGACTTGCAACAATGGGGTATTCAATAGGAATATTGTTCTTTTTTAAAAAAAATTGCCCGACCACTTGAGCTTGTTGTCTTCCATTGTCGCTTAAGTTTCTTTGCGTTGAACAATCTTCTAAGATTAGATTATCCAGATCTTGACCAATTGTGGCTTCAGCGTGTCTGAAATAGATGATGTATCCACCATTTCGTAGTTCGTTGATAGGTAGTTGTGTATCGGATGTTGTGTTTGCGAGAGTGGGAGTACTTGGTATTATCATACAACCCATAAGAAAAACAAACGCTATCTTGATCATTTTTCCAAACACGAATGTGTACATCCTTTCTTTTTGTATTTGTAAAGGTTGGTTGTATCGAGTTATTATGTCACAGTTCGTTAAAATTTAATCTGAACGTGTACATTACTAATACTTGAATATATCCAAACTTTACCTAGTTTTCGATTTATTAATATTTTATTATGATATGATCAATCGAAATGACAGCTGTTTGCATATCAGGTGACGGAGGTAGAGATGAATGACAAATTCGGGATATCTGCGACATTATTAAATATCTTCATGAAACCAATGTAATTGAAAAGAACGCTAAGGTTAGCGATAAGATGAGTGGAACCACGGACGGACTAGTATATGCTCTTACAGTCGATGACGAAACGAACCGAAATACGTGTTGAAGCTGGATAATCCACAAAGTCCTTAGTTGAGACATTACATCAAGCTTATCAAGATAGCAGGTTATTACCAAAACTGCTCTATACGGATCCCACTAAAAGGTTCATTGTGTATTCTTATACTTTGGGTACAACCCATTATAATCGTGGTCACAAAATAAACTGGTTAACACGTTTGGTCGAGGAACTCCTGAATCATTATCAAATTCGGCAACCAACAGAACCATGTGGAAGGCTTGGAAAACCGCGTGATTCTTGGCGTGAATTTAATGCGCGAAGTTTAGAATATGCTCGAAGAGATGTAGGAAGCCTTTTACCGATGGAAGATTATAATAAAGTGAAATCGCTAGTGGATAACATTTCAAATGTTGAGAGCAAATATCTGTTACATGGTGATACCGGTGTTCATAACTTCGTATTTCATGAATCGCAACTTGTGGGTGTCATTGATCCATCGCCGATGATTGTTCCACTTCTATATGATTTTACATACGCTTTTTGTTCCTCGCCCGACGATTTGAAAGTAGACACATTATTTGCGACCTTCGATTTGCTCGTATCATGAGCGCATGGGAAAGATCGAGACTTATCGAGGAAGTAGTGTTTCAGCTTTATTGCCGAATCGGAATCTGTGTAAGATTTCATCTACATGACCTGGAGGATTATTTAACGGCATGGGATTACTGGAAAGTCCTTATTTCATAATTTCTGGGTAGAAGAAAAGACACCTTAAATGGTGTCTTTTTTCGTTGATATTTAATTTGACGCTCTAATGATAGTATTCCTTTAACATCTGTTTAGTGTACGACCTGACCGCGAATTTCTCCATCAGGATGTTGTATGGTGTGAACATTCACATAGGCATTCCCATTTCTAAACTCACGAACTAAATCTCGGATGGTCTTTCCTTGTAAAGGACCGACTAAGTCCCGATTTGTTAGGATACCACGAACGACTCCCTGTCTTACGGATATGCCAAATTTAGATGGACCGAACAGAAATGCAACAACAGGTCCGTTCTGTCCCCTCCGTCCAAGATGAATATGAGCTTGAGTCACACCTGATATATTTCGGATATTAAGTTGAAATCGCAGTCGGGTGCCGCTGCTGCGGAGTTCAAATGAAGCATCTCCAGTGGCTCTTGTTCTTACCCGAGGAACCTCATTACGACCGTTTAATTGTGCCCTAAATGTATTAATAAGTCTTTCCACCTCTCCATTTGTATTTTATAGAGTATGCCGAGGTGATAGTAATGGTAAGGTGAAAAGCCTATAGAACAGGATAATCTACATTGATCTGCACAAACATCCCATCAGACACGTACAATAACCTATATTGAACAATTATGCATAGGGGGAAGCGCGATGATAGTGATCACGGGTGTGGATGTAGAGCAAATCAATACGTTACAGCTAACGGATGTAGAACGAGATATTGTGAATCAGAAGAAAAAAAGCGAAAGAGTGTACCGATATGTATCGCTTGAGGCGTTAGATTTTGAGTTGAAAATGAGAACGGCTATTATAGATGCAGGCAAAGCCTTAAAAGCGAGTGATGCAACCTTTGCCGTCTTCAAAAACTCACGATGCAATGATGAATTTTGGACTCGAACAGACAATGGAGGTTTCAGACTAAATAGAGGTATCCGGCCTTCCGTTGGGATCAATGATATTTTTAAAAATGGACAATTGTACGCCTTTGAATGTGCAACTGCCATGATCATTACCTTATATAAAGCAACGCTCACAGTATTGAAGAAGGATATATTTGATGTATATTTTCAAGATTTGTACTTAAGGGATTGGAATTATGACAGTGACTTACAGTTGAAAATGGTAGAACATAATAATGAAGTTTTCCCTGGAGATATTGTGTATTTCAAAAACCCAGACCATAATCCAGCAACGCCGGAGTGGCAGGGTGAGAATGCCGTTTATTTAGGGGATGGGTTATATTTTGGGCATGGTATGGGGATAAAACCAGCAGAGGGCAGCATTGCCTCTCTAAATAAAAGGAGGATACCAGGGAGTACAACATCTGCGTATCTTTCGGATGAAGTGGTTCACCCAGACTTTGAATATCTACGTAAACTTTCAACAAGTCGAAATCATCTACTAGTAGGAAGTAATCATGCAGAAGGCGTCATTGTTGCAAGGATCGGAACTCATATGTATACAGTTAAAAAGAAATGATCAGGGATTTCATAAGTTGGATCCCTCGCCACCATAACAAGCAAAAGGAGACCATTAAAGGTCTCCGATGATAGCTTATCCTAGGACGATTCTTATGGACATGGTCATTTGCCCTTACGTGTCTGCTCAGCAAGGCTATTCCATTGCGCCTCTGTAATCTCAAGAAGATCATTGAATTCTCCTGCGCCTTGAAGCCACTCTCCGCCGTCGATGGTAACGACTTCTCCGTTGATATATCCAGCATAGTCTGAGATCAAGTAAGCCGCCAAATGAGCTAGTTCTTCTTTATTACCTACACGGCGAAGGGGAATGCGATTGATCATCTTTTCTTCGATTTCAGGTGTTGGCATAAGTCTGGACGTTGCTCCCTCTGTCGGGAAAGGCCCCGGGGCAATGGCAACTTGGCGTATCCCGTATCGTGCCCATTCTACCGCAAGGGAGCGAGTTAACGCTAATACGCCTGCTTTAGCTGCAGCGGAGGGTACAACAAAGGCTGAGCCTGTGGAAGCATAGGTGGTTACGATGTTCAACATCGTACCCGGATGGCCTTGTTCGATCCATCTTTTTCCGACTTCCAAAGTGGTGTAAAAGGTTCCATGTAATACAATGTTTAAGACTGCATCTACTGCTCGGGGAGAGAGGCGCTCGGTTGGACTTATAAAATTGCCTGCGGCATTATTGACCAGCACATCGATTCGACCGAATCGTTGCTCCACGGCCTCCACAAGGTCATGAATTTGGACAGGATCCCGGACATCAGTTACTTTGTAGAACACTTCGTTCCCATTCAAGCTTAACTCTTCAGCTGCTTTTCTTAATGTTTCTTCACGTCGACTAGCAATGGCTAGCTTTGCCCCAAGATCCAGGAACAGTTCTCCCATGGCCCGTCCCAATCCAGTGGCTCCGCCTGTGATCAGGACGACTTTGTCTTTTAACAAATCTTTTGCAAAAGGTCCCATGATTCATTCTCCTTTGATAACCGAGGTTCTTACTTCAATAGATTATGCCGTTGTGATGGTGATGATGCTACTGGAAAGGTCGTATGAGTTCGAACGAAGCCAATGAAGCCGATGAAGTAGAAGGCTTACTCAGGCTCTTGTTGTTAAAATAATATGGGTATTGGTGTCCATCAATAAAGTTAAAACAGGCTCCCGATGGATGGTAGCCTGTTTTTTGTGGAACGATTTCGATTATTTTAATCTTTTAAATCTTTTAATTCCTTTATTTCCTTCAATTCCTTCAATTCTTTATCCTTGCCACCAAACTTAAGACCAAGCTGGCCGTTATGACCACCTACATGGCCTCCAATTCCGAAGTCCACGCCTTGACCACCACCCAACTGTCCTTTTGCATGAGCAGCGAGGCCGTTCTCACCCCCGAGTTGTGCACCTGTTTTAAATCCTGCGCCTTGGCTGATGCCTAGGTGAACGTTGGCATGAGCACCGAGACCGTTCTCACCTCCGAGTTGTACACCAGTATTAAGCCCTGCACCTTGGCTGATGCCTAGGTGACTGTTGGCATGAGCGCTCAGGCCATGCTCACCCCCGAGTTGCGCACCCGTACTAAATCCGGTTTCTTGGCCACCGCCAATCTGACCTTTAGCCTGGGCACCGAGACCGTATTCTCCACCGAGCTGTGCACCAGTATTAAATCCAGCTCCTTGGCCACCGCCAATCTGACCTTTAGCCTGGGCACCGAGTCCATACTCCCCACCGAGCTGTGCTTCGGTATTAAACCCGACGCCTTGGCTGATGCCGAGATGACCGTCTGCCTGAGCACCGAGACCATACTTGCCGCCGGCCTGCCCACCGGAATTAAATTGAAATCCTTGGCTGGTGTTGAGGTCGGCCCCCCCATGAATATTAACGCCATATTGATTACCGAGATGACCAGTCGCATGAGAACCCACACTGTTGCAATCTACATGCCCGTCAGCGGTAAATCCAACACCATGTTTACCGCCTAATTCTCCACCAGTATCGAGGATAATACCTTTTCCATTGCCTATGGTTCCGTTGATATAGCCATTGACAGCTTCCTTCCGCTCCTCCAAGTGACTGTCGTTCTGATGATCGAATGACTGAGATTGAGAGTGGGAGAGATGGTAGTAATGAAAGTAAGTGTAGGCTTGAGAACGGAAGGGATAGGAAGAGTAGTGAGCATGGTCGGGTTTCTGGGAATGTGGATGATATGGATAAAGGGGCTTGGGATCTTGGCTGTTCGGATATTCATTTCCAGTGGTCATGTGGAACCTCCAGTATAAATTAGATTATATAGCCTATTCATACTGGAACTGAATTGACACCCATTTAGCGAGGAAGTTGAATATTGCCGTTATAACCTATCCTCTGAATTGATTGAGGCTTTCCAGATCAAGAATTGTGATTTGACGTTGTCCAATAAGCTTAATCCATCCTAGTTCCTGAAAAAGGGAGAGCTTGCGACTTAGGGTTTCTTGGGAGGTTCCAATCATCACAGCAAGGTCTTTTTTGCTCATGGGTAAGATTAGGTTATTATCTTTTGTATGATCCACTTTTTGGTCATGCAGTAATTTCAATAGGATTGTGGCTATTCTCTGCTCGACATCATACAGTGTGATTTGTTCAAGCATGTCTTCTGCCAGTTCAATTCGTTCTGTATATTTCTCAAGAAATTTTATAGCAATCTGGGGTGTCTTCAACATTAAATCATTGATAATTTTTCCTTGAATCAGACATATTTCTGTTGGTTCTAATGCCTCGGCAGTGTTATTTAATATGGTGTGACTGAATAATGATAACTCCCCTGTGAAATCGCCCTGCTCAAGAATACGTACAATTTGTTCTTTACCAGCCGAGGAGAAGCGGGAAATCTTCACGCTACCTTTATGGACGATCCATAGATTTGATGATGGTTCTCCAGGGGAGAAGATAATGTCTCCCTTGTTAAACTTTTTACTAATGGAGGTATTCATTACTTCTATTTTTTCTGCGGATGATAGAACATCCAGAATCGGTACATTGTTGATACATGGTGAGGATGAATGATCCGCATCATGCTGCTCATTTCCCAGGTGATGTTTGCACGTCATTAGGTATCCCTCTATTCCTTGTTGAAATGATATATTTGCTAGACGGTACACCTTGGTAACGTGTTAACCGAATAGCATTCATAATGACTAACAACACACTTAATTCGTGTACGAGCATTCCAGAAGCCATAAATACATTTTTAGTTAATACGCCAATTAACAGGGTCACAACAACCGCTACCGCAAAATAGATGTTCTGTTTCATAGTATTCATTGTAGCATGACTCAATCCGAAGGTATAAGAGAGCCTATCTAGTCGGTCCGACATGAGAACAATATCTGCTGTCTCTATCGCTATATCTGTCCCTGACCCGCCCATAGCAACACCCACATCAGCAATAGCTAGAGCGGGGGCATCATTAACCCCATCACCAACCATGGCAACCATACCATCCTTTTGTAACTCTTTTAATTTCATGACTTTATCCTCGGGAAGAAGCTCTGCATAATACTGATCCATTCCTAGTTCTCGTGAGACGGCAGCAGCAGTTCGTTCATTATCACCGGTTAACATAACAATCCTTTTCACACCAGATTTCCTTAGACTTCGGACAAGTTCATAGGCATCCGCTCTCAATACATCTGCAATAGAGATCAGCCCCAAGACCCTCTCATGATTTGCGACAAAGACAACCGTTTGAGCCTTATCTTCCTCTTGAGCTACATAACTAGTTATTTCTTGACCATATGAAATATTATGATCCGACATTAGCTTTCGGTTCCCAATATAAAGATCAGTTCCATCAACCGTGGCCCGAACTCCCTTACCAGGCAAAGCCTCGAATTGCTCCGCAGGCTTAATTTCAGAATCGATTCTAAGCTTCGTTTCCGTCAGGATGGCTCTAGCCAAGTGATGTTCTGACGAATATTCTGCACGGGCTACCCTCTGAAGTAGTTCATCCTCGCTCATTTGGAAGGCGCGAATATGTGTTACTTGTGGTTTCCCAACTGTTAGTGTACCTGTTTTGTCGAAAGCGACAACTTGAACCTTCCCTGCCTTTTCCAGAATCTCACCGCCTTTAATCAGAATTCCGTTCTTCGCACCGTTGCCGATCCCAGCGACGATGGAGACAGGAGCAGAAATAACCATTGCACCAGGGCAGGAAATCACTAGTAGTGTAAGTGTTAATTCAATATCTCTGGTTAAGAAATAAACGATGAGTGCTAATATGAAAATTCCGGGAGTGTAGTACCTAGCAAAATTCTCGATAAACTTCTGCGTTTTCGCCTTCGATTCTTGCGCTTCTTCTACCATGTTCAGAATACGCGCAAACGTCGTGTCTTCTCCGACCTTCTCTGCGAGGATTTCCAAATAGCCACTTTCAAGGATAGTGCCACTAAACACAATACCGTTCTTTTCTCTGCTCACTGGAACCGACTCACCCGTAATGGCGGCTTGGTTTACCGTCGCTTTTCCTTGTAATACGGTTCCATCTACCGGAACCTTTTCGCCAGGACGTACGAGGACATGCTCCCCCTTGGATACTTCATCAGGCGATACTTGGACCTCTATCCCATCACGCATGACAGAAGCCATCGTTGGTGCCAAGTCAAGCAGTGACTTTAAGGATGAGCGAGTCTTTTCAATCGTTCTTGCTTCAAGATATGAACCAAAGATGAATAGAAAGGTAACGGCTGCCGCCTCCCAATATTCATGGATCATAATGGCGCCTATCACGGCTATCGTAACAAGAGCTTCTATTCCTAAGATTCGATAACGTAACGCTTGAATAGCATTTTTCATAATAGGATACCCAGCGAAGACAGCAGCCGTAATCATGAGACTGTCAGTGACAATGGCTAGTACGCCCAGCGTCTTCAACAAAAGAGATATGGCAATGAACAGCCCCGATATCGCAACAATTTGTCCTTTTCTCTTTCTTGACATCATTCAGTCCCCCTAAAGTTTTTTTGAGCTTTCCTTCGTGTTGTTTCGTAAAAGACTCGCCTTGGAAGCACAAGCTCACTAAAAGAATGGCAGGCCGTTTTTATTTGATGTTCAGAACTTGAAAGCCTAGATCTGAGATGACCTTACCAATATTTGTTGAATCAATAACGTTCTCGTCGTAGCTAGCCTTTACCTTACTGTTGTTGAAAAGAACCCTTACCTCAGAGATGCCATCCTTGTTGCCTAATACTTTTTCGATTTTCTTAATACAGCTGGGACAAGTTAGTTGCTCCAATTGGATCGTAGTTGTCTTCATTGCTATTCCTCCTTAAGTTGCTGACTTCATTATAGATCGAACCTTGCGAACTTAAATTGACCTGGATCAATATTCGGCAGGATAGCCATCAATTATTCGAAAATAGGGCAGGAAAGCTTGATACTCTATTCCTTATATTACCGTTTCTACCTTTATGTGACTAAGATCACAAGTGAATCATTGGATGAGCTTATAATCAAAATATCAAGAAATCATCAATCTCTCTAAATACAACTGGGGGTTAGTATAATGGACCATTTTACGTTTGCAGATATGAAGAAAATAAAGAGAGAAAATTTGGGCGATGTCGTACCACTGGAGCTTTTTAGGACCATTAGGCTGATTGGTCTATATCAAGCGCTACCGATGAATGGTAAAAGCACGACGCTGACTATAGGAAGAAAAATTGGGGAAGAGTTAGGTGTTACTTCGGTTAATGAACTATTCGAGCTATTTGAAAATATGAAGATAGGTATCCCTACAATAGTTAGGGAAGAGGAGAAGGGGATGACGGTAGCTGTACATGATTGCTTTTGTGAAGGGTTACCGGTTATGGAAGGCAAGATGGTTTGTGATTTGGAAGGAGCTATCATGGAAGGGGCTCTCACTAAAATACGAGGGAAGCGCGTTTCCGTTCGAGAAGTAAAGTGTAATGTCCATGGTGATGAATATTGTGAATATGAAGTGAGGTATTGAAGCGTAGATTACCGTATCAAATATAACAAGAAGGGATACCGAGAGGGTGTCCCTTCTTGTTGGTTGAGGGTCAATTGATATTGAGATGTATTTATTCACAGACCACAAGGATCAACCAGTCCAATCACGTCGTAGCGAAAAGAGGTCTTGTAGTTCATCTGTCGATAGCTCGGTAATCCAGCCTTCGGTACTAGAGATGACATTATCGCTAAGCTGCTGTTTGTTCTCCAGCATCTCATCAATACGTTCTTCCAATGTGCCTAGAGAGATGAACTTGTGGACTTGTACATCTTTGGTCTGACCGATACGGTAGGCTCGGTCCGTTGCCTGATTCTCTACGGCAGGATTCCACCAGCGGTCGAAGTGGAAGACATGGTTGGCGGCTGTAAGATTAAGACCTACGCCACCTGCTTTAATCGAAAGAATGAACACAGAAGGTTGCTCTTCAGGTGATAACGTTTGAGATTGGAACTGATCAATCATACGATCACGTGCGGATTTAGATGTACTTCCATTTAAGTAGAGTACAGGTTCTTGAAGCTCTTGCTGTAGTACCTGTTGTAGCAATTGTCCCATGCCAATATATTGCGTAAAGATAAGGCAACGCTCTCCTTCTTCCCGTAGTTCTTTCACCATTGCGAGAAGACGCTCCAGCTTAGCTGATCGGCTGATCAACGTTTCGGTCTCGAGTGCGAGTGCCCCGTCGCTACCTTTAGAAGCTTCTGGAATGGGTTCTTTCGTCAAGAGCATCGGATGATCACAGAGTTGTTTAAGATGAGTAAGTGCGGCCAGAATAGCTCCTTTTCGTTCAATACCCTCTAGCTTCTGCATACGTTCCATGAGATGAGTGACGGTGTGATCATAAAGTGCGCCCTGCTCGGTAGTAAGATGAATGTATGTTTTCATCTCATTCTTGTCTGGTAAATCGAGTTGAATTGCCGGGTCTTTCTTCTTGCGACGAAGCATAAATGGCTTCACTAACTTCTGTAAATCCATCGTTCGCTCTTCATTGTGGTCTTTCTCAATGGCATTGATGAACCGATTATTGAAGGCTCGCGAACTGCCAAGATAACCTGGGTTGATGAAGTCATAGAGAGACCAAAGTTCTGATAGTCGATTCTCGATAGGCGTTCCGGTAAGCGCAATACGATGTTTCGCAGGGAAACTACGTACGGCAGTGGATTGCTTTGTTTGGGCGTTCTTAATATTCTGTGCTTCGTCTAAACAAACGGACGCCCATGTGAATTCTTTAAGCATGTCAGCATCCAGCGTTGCAGTAGCATAGGATGTGAGAATGACATCTGCCTGTATCGCCTCGGCGAGAAAGTCCTCACTACTATAACGTTTGGTTCCATAATGGAGCATGACCTTTAAAGAAGGTGCAAAACGGGTGATCTCTTTCTGCCAATTTCCTAGAACCGAAGTTGGGCAGATGAGGAGAGAAGGGAACCTCGCATCCGTATCTACAGTGTTTTCTTTGAGATGTAATAAATACGCGATGAACTGGACGGTTTTACCGAGCCCCATGTCATCCGCTAGACAGGCACCTAGCCCAAAACGTCTTAAAAATGCAAGCCATGCATACCCATCATGTTGATAAGAACGCAAGTCGGCTTTTAATCCTTCCGGTACGGCAAGCGTTGGCCAATCCGTCTGTTGTCTAAGTTGACTCATAATCTTCATGAGATGTTCATTAAGCTCAACTTCCAGTTGGATTCGTGCTGAGTTCTCCGGTTGTTCCGATGTTGGACTATCAGATTCATTACCGTTCCCGAGCAAATGTAGCTGGAGTATATCTTGAAAGGTTAGCCCTTGCATGTTGTCGACACCTGCCATTGCTTGACGAATTTGCGCTAGCAAGGCTGGATCAAGTGGAATCCATTGACCACGGAAACGGACTAACCGTTCATTGCGAGCGACTAAATCGGCAAATTCTTGCTCTGTGAGGTGGGTCTCCCCAATGGCAATACGCCAATCAAAGTTAACAAGCGAGTCAAGTCCGAATAGAGAGCCACCTGAACCTGAGCTACCTTCACCAGAGCGGACTTTAGCACGAAGTTTAGGTTTCTTTCGGCTAGCTGCTTCCCACCAAGCAGGAAGCAGTACTTGCCAACCAGCCTCAAGCAGACGATGACTGTCTGACGTCAAGAATTCCCAAGCTGTTGCATCGCTCAGCGGCTTCTTAAGTACATCTTCACCACTGTGGACTAATCGGTCATTGGGAAGACTTGCACGTAAACGTTCTAGCCAGCTAGCAGAGCGCTCGCGCACATGAGTCGACCATACATCTGGCCACACACCTGATACTTGACCATCGTCGGCAAGACGAACAGGCGCAAGAACCGCTGGATCTAGCTTGTCTTGCAGAACGAGTTGAAGACGCCAAGATGTTTCGTTATCATCAGGCTCCAGTAATTGGAGAAGAGGTCGGAAGGGGGCTGTATCTGCTTTCCAGCCCATCGCAATTAGCCAGGTTTGTTCATCTAAGCCGGGGGCCGTCGTGCCACCGCTTGTAAAGAGTAATGGGTACTCCCTGCGTAAGTCGGAAGCGGCCATCTCCGTTCCATAGTAGCGTTGGAACACCGTGCTTGAGAAGGCTGCATGTAATCCGTCGACCACATGAGTGTCGCTGCTTATCTGCTCTAAGATTGCTTGTCCTTGTGGATCTAACGTCTCTTGATCCCAGCTCCACTGTAGTTTACTGGACTGGAAGGTAGCGTAGCTGGGGATATATTTCTTCTCTTCTATAGAAGCAGCCAAAATAGGAGCAAGCTGAATCCATAGCGCTGCATCCTCGTCCCACGTCCACTCAATATGCTTGAGAAGCTTATGTTCTGCAAAGAAGGGAATGACTTGCTCGGAGGGTAGAACGACAAGTTCAATATCTTGAATGGTCTGAATCTCCAGTTCGGTACCATAAAAGGAATCTTCATGCCAAGCGAATAAACGGTGCTTCAAGTATTGCCCAGATACGTAACTATACGTATTGGTAGATCCATAAATAAGGGCATCTCCATAAGCGCTTAAGCTGATGTGGAGAGTAATAGTCTCTGTATATTGACTCATGGAATCAGCTTTCCTTTCCGAAGCTCCTCTTGGAGTGCGCGCAGTCGGCTATAACGGTTGGAAAAAGCAGTTATGAACAGTTCCCAACGTGTTTCTTGTTTCATTTTTTTGTATAGCTTGGATAGGCGCTTCAGTAGTTTTACGGCTTGTTTATAGCTATCTCTATTTTTCTGAACGATATATCTTTCGACAGCCTGATGATAGAAGGGGAACATTAACTCTGGCGCATTTTTCTCGATGGGCTGAAATACACCAACGCGGTAATCCAGAGGTTCCCTACCCATACTTAATTGGTAGTCCATCCATTCTTGCCATTTGTTATGTGTAAGTAATTTCTCTTCATATATCTTTTCAGTATAGGGTAGCATGCGGACGAGTGTTGCCCACATGGATGGTTCTGCGTCAGGAAGGTGTTGAAGTGTTTCCTCCCAATAGATCCAATAATCATGCAGGTTATTGTTCCGATGGCTACTGAGTAGTGGGCCTACTTCATATAACCAATTCTTCATTCGTGACCATTGTTCTGTTCTATACAAAATAGTTAAGAAAGGGAGGACATGATTGGCATGTACAATGAATGCAGCATCGGCAGTGTGTAACATGTCCCATGCCTGCTGATCTTCGGATAAATAGAAGTGCATCCAACTTTGAGATAACATCCATGAAAGACGGGATAACGAAGCCCCAAGTTCATCTTTCGCTGATTGTAAATGTTGCAATTCCGTCACGTAGATTTCGTTGTCGTTAAGATTGGGTTGAATCCACTTTATCCAAATCTGAATATAGACATCTAAGAAATAATTGAGATTCTGAGGTTCCCTCAACATCTGTGTGCGTAAGTGGGTTAATGTCTCCGTAACATGTTGCCAACGTTCTGGCTCAGCCTTCAGTGGAAGTTCATTTACGAAGCTTCGAATCATCAACTCTTGGACATCATCAGCAGCGACTTGCGTCTGAAAGCCCATATAGAAATTGGTTTGATGTCCTTGTTGTAGAGGCTTTACCAGCTTTGTGAGCACAAATAAGTGAGCGTGGAATCCAAACAATTGCTCCATCACAGGTGAAAGATGAGGTTTTATAGTAAATATAGATGCTAAAGCGCTTTGGGCATACGGAGCATTGGGAACCTTCATCCCTAATGGAGCGATACATTGCTCAAATAGGTCATACCACTCCGATATCGTCAATGTGGTGAGCTGACTTGCTTGCACCTTTAATTTGGCAGAAGCCTCTGCCTTTATTTCTGCAGTCTGAATCGCTGAGCGATTGGAAGCGGCATGAGGAGAAGGTTTTACGACTTGCTTGAACATTGCAGCTGAGCTGGCATTCACGAGTGCATGAACGGATCGCTCTTGTAGGTTGGCATATTCAAGCAGGGTAGCAATAATATGCTTACAGTTGGATGGGACAGGACAATTGCAACGGTTATCAGAAAAGGAATCCAGATTGAGTTTCACGGAGTAATACTCATTTCCTTCAACGACAGCCTCAATATGCCTATCCTCGGGCATCGTTAACTGATGGACATATCCTTGTTTGAAATATTGGAATCCGCGTTTTATTGTAAGATCATTGAAATGTTGTGCGACATTCTGGATGAGCATATGCCATTGCATATCATCCATGGTATAGGTTGGTTTCATTATCGATGAGTCTCCTGAGAGAGTATAGTTTTGTTTAGTTATGAATCTAATCTATCATATCATTGAATACGAAATAAATAAGATGGAAGTTGAAAAAATATCTATGCTCTTTTTACGGTAAGTTGTAATATAGTAAAAAAATGGATTATGATTAAAGTATGCAAGATTGTTTATTGACCGGTATATAAATTACATATATAATCAAACGATACTAAAATATGGATTTTTTATAATATTTGTTATATCATAGGGGTGATCTAGTTGAAGCCTAACATCACGATTCGTTCTGAGATAGAAGATTACATAAGAAGAAATGGAATGAACCTACAAGATTTATCACAAGCGGCTGGTATGAACAAAGGAATTTTAAGTGCGGTTATTAATCGGAATCCACCCAAGCCTATTGCAGTAAGACAGTTAGATCTAATTACATCTGGGATGGCGCTTCCTGAGGGGGAATTATACGAGTTATATGTAGATGAATGTTTCATTACGAATCCTCCGAACTGGCGACGGTTAAGACCTTTCCTTCAACGGTGTGCGGAGCTTGAGAAATACGAGTGTATTGAGAGTATTCTGCAGCGACTTGCTGAGGATCTTTCATTTCTTCCTGGTATATTCGATACGGCGGAATTACTTTATAAACAAGGTTTGACTAAAGGCGCAGCATTGCTGTACAACTGTGTAGCTGAAGGTGAGAAATATCAGCATTCCGAGAGGTTGGCAATGTGCCACTATCGATTGTTTTCTCTATCTGTTGGGAAAGATCAGCAAGAGAATCTCCGCGCAGCGGTTCGATTTGAATCTTATATAGACCGTCTACCGGAAGATATTCAGTTGGATGCTCTATGTGAATTTATGAATGTCTATTTCCCTTTAGACAACATGGACAAGGTCATAGAAATTTCCGAAAAACTAGTATTTAGATCAGAAATCCAACATGCTATAAATAAGCAGAAGCTGGATCGGACGGAAAGAAGGATAAAGTACCCTGTTGTGGTGTATAAAGCCTATGCGTATTTGATGAGAGCTGGAGCGTATGGTAGATGCAAAGACTATGAACAGGGGTCAAAATATACGCAATTATATGTTGATATGGATTGGTCTCAAGAGCGAGAAGAAGATGTGCATATTTATATCGCTAAGTTTCGGGCATGGGGTGAATCTAACACATGTGCGTATAGACTCCGACAAGGACAATGGGAAATGTTACCTCAATACGTAACACACCTTAGAGAGAGTAAGGAAGATATTCAACCAGGACTTCTTATGCTCGCTGAAGCAGCAAATAGATATGATGTAGATGTGGATGATGTGTTTAATCTATTTGAAAGTCAGATTACTTCCTACAGTGAATCGAATTGGTCTTCTGGTGTTTACTCAGAACAATTAGATACAGATCGTTGTATTAAATTCCACATAGAATTAGCTATTTATCATTTGAGAAGACAACGGTATGAATCTGGATTTAAGTCGATTCTACATAGTTTGGAAACTTCAATTAGAGTATACAATAACACAGACATTATTAGATGCGTTAGAGTGTTTGAGGAATTCAGACATGCTGCATCTATTGAAGTGCAAATGGATTATACAGAAATTATAAAAGAGGTGAAAGTTTAAAATGAAAAAGAAGATGGTTGGTTTGTTGATTGCATTTATTATTGTTATTGGATTCACTCATCCAGTAGGTCCTGTGAATGGTGATCAGATTACGCCCCTTGAATATGGTGTAGGAGGACTTTAATAGTCGCACCTGAATTGTTCGAAATGATAGACATGTTTTCATCCAGATCAATACCTAAATCGTTTAATTAATTCGAAATACAGAAAAACACCGTGTACACAGTTCATTAGCTGTTTACATGGTGTTTTTTTCGTTCCCCACAAATTAAACATACCTCAATCCACTTAATCTGAAAAAACTAACCCTCTTTCCTAAATTTCGCACCTCCCCAAAGGAAAAATATGGATTCATAATAAAGAGATACAATGATAAGGGGTGAATAAAATGGCAAGAAAATCAAAAATATTAAGTTTAGCTCTTACCGCTTCGTTAGCACTTAGTTTAGCAGCGTGTGGCAACAGTGCTACCAACAACAAAGGTGATACTACAAGTACTGAGGGCGGAAAGACAACGGAAAAGGTCGTAGAAAAAGTAGTTGAGAAGGAAGTTAAGATTACGTTCCAAAATATCTATCCTGATACGACCGATCCTAAGAACAAACTGATGAAGAAGCTCGTTACACAATACCAAACAGAACATCCTAACATCAAGATTGAACTCGATTCGCTCAACACAGATCAACAGAAATTGAAGTTGAAGACACAGGCGGCATCGAAAGAGGTTCCAGATATTACAATCGTGAACCCTGCAGCACAAATGAAACCTTTCGTAGAAGCCGGGTTGTTTGCTCCATTGAACGATATGTTGGACCAAAATGGCTTGAAGGCTACTTTCCAAGAAGGACTATTAGACTGGTATAGCTTTGATAACAACACGTATGCTCTTCCAGATGGAAATAACATCGCTGTTGTCTACTATAATAAAGAGCTTTTCGAAAAAGCTGGCGTACAAGTGCCAACAACGTTTGAAGAGATGCTAAAAGTCGTTACAACGCTCAAAGCAAAAGGCATTACACCGCTTGCTATTGGTGAAAAGGATTCGTGGACGGGTTCCTTCTTGTTCATGAATATGTTGCTTCGCACAAACGGTCCAGGATTCTTGAAGGATGTCATTGATAACAAGAAGACATTTGAAGATCCTGCTTTTAAAGAAGCAGTCGATGCATTCCAAAGTTTAGTTGCAGCGGGAGCATTCCAAGAGGGAGCTACTTCCTTTGATTACAATGCTGGGGAGAACCTATTCAAAACAGGGAAGTCAGCGATGTATTTCATGGGAACATGGGCTACAGGCGGTATCGAAACATCCTCGGTGAATGGAAAAGTTGGCGTATTTAAATTCCCAACGATCGCTGGTAAAGGTGATGCGAATGAGTTCATGTTAGCACCGGGTAGTGGATTCGCGATTTCTGCGAATAGCGAGCATTTGCAAGAAACAAAAGATTTCTTGAATTGGTTCATGTTGAACTTCCCGAAAGAAGCTTTTGCAGCTAAGGGTGCTGTTGGAATCGGGCAGATCGTGGATGGAGACTTTAAGGCTGCGGGTTATTCCGATATGGCGATGGAAGTACTTGGTCTCTTTAAAGAAGTGAAAGGCGGAGACTTGGCTTTTGATAACACGATGAATCCGGGTACAGCACAAGTACATTTAAACAGTATTCAGAACCTCTTCGTACAGAAGAAAGATTCCGCTGAAGTTGGGAAAGAACATCAAACCGCGTATGAAGCCAATAAAAAATAGTTACATCTAATCCTATGAAGGGGACACTTGCTGTTCCCTTTATATCTATCTTAATCGTCAGAAGGAGGAGATAAGGTGTGAACGTTCTTAAGGTGTCCCGCCTTACCATTGCTGCGTTTGTGCTGCCATGCTTACTTATTTATTTCGGAATTGTATTCGTTCCCATTCTCGTATCGTTATATAGCGGCTTATTAGATTGGAATGGTATAGGAGAATCGACATTTGTAGGGTTGGACAATTTTATTAATCTGTTTTTCAATGATGCCATATTTTGGCCTTCTGTGCGGAGAACTTTCATGTTTGCTGTTATTTCGATGGCTGAGATTCCGATTGCGTTATTCATAGCTATTTTACTTCGAAGGTATATTCGCAAACCGAACTTTTTGGTCTCAAGTTACTTTTTACCGGTTATTTTATCTGTTGTTATCATCGGTCAGTTGTGGAAAACGATTTACAATCCTGCATCTATGGGGGGGATGTTGAATCAAATTTTAATCGTAATTGGACTTGAGTCATGGTCAAGATCTTGGTTAACCGAACCTGCGGTGGCGATGTATTCTTTATATTTTGTCGCATTGTGGCAGTACTTGGGCTATCATACGCTCATTCAGTTTACAGGGATTTCGAATGTTCCGACCGAAATTTACGAAGCGGCCCGCATCGATGGAGCCGAAGGGTTTAAAGCAGACCGTTACATTACGTTACCGATGATTATTCCGATTTTCAAAATTTCTATTGTGTTGGCGTTTATAGGCTCTCTTCAGGCATTCGATATGGTCATGGTCATGACAGCCGGAGGACCTGCTAATGCTACGGATGTGATTTCCACACACATGTATAAAATGTCGTTCTCGTCTATGAAGTATGGGTATGGCAGCTCGATTGCTTCATTCCTAGTCATCGTATGTTTAATCGCAACGATAATCATTAATTATATTTTTAATAAATTAGAGAAACGGTTCTCGTAAAGGAGGGAAATCAATATGAATACATCACAGGTCACGACTTTACGACATGTAAAGACCATGCCCAATCGTAGACGATTTTCCTTTGGAAAGGGAATCGCTCTTCTATTCTTATCTCTGTTGGTGGTGACGCAAGTCTACCCGTTGTTGTGGTTAATCCTATACTCTTTCAAAACAAATGAGGAGATATTGTCGGGAAGCTTCTTCGCGTTGCCGCAATCACCGCAATGGAGTAATTACACCTCTGCATTTGCAGGTGGGGATTACCTTCGTTATTTATGGAACAGCATCTTCGTCACTTCTGTGACGATGACTTGTGTCATTATATTGAGCTCGCTTGCTGCCTTTGCCATAAGTCGTTTCCGTTGGCGTTATGGTCAAGTTGTCATGTTACTTTTTCTTATAGGTATGATGATTCCAATGCAGGCGACGTTATTGCCGTTAATGATTATCTTTAGTAATTTAGAAATTTTGGATACACATGTATCCATTATTTTGCCTTACATCGCATTCTCAATGCCGATTGCTATATTTATTCTAAATGGATTTATGAAGTCGATCCCTAATGAGATTGAAGAGTCGGCGATCATGGACGGTGCGAGTATACTCCGAGTATATTGGAATATTATATTACCGATTTCTGTGCCTCCTATCATGACGGTATGTATCCTGACGTTTATTACGATATGGAATGAATACATTCTGGCTGCGACATTCATTTCGTCAAATTCCTTGAAGACACTACCATTTGGTGTGAACAGCTTTGTAGGCCAATATTCCGTGAATTATGGAGCCATCGGTGCGTTCTTAGTATTGGGTGCACTTCCTGTGATCGTGATCTATTTCTTATTAGCAGACAAAATTACGCAGGGCATGGTAGCGGGCGCTGTAAAAGGATAACCTTCACTAGGCGGTTATTGTGATAAAATGGAAATAAATCGAGTGAAGGGGGACAATAGGATTGGCTCGAGGATTCCGTTCTATTCATAGCCGGCTTTTTCTGCTTTTTTTAACTTGTATGACTGCAATCCTCATTATCGTCAGTTTCCTTTATTATTCACGGTCGCTAGATATTATCCATTCTAAGATCAGTGATATTGCTCAGAAGAATATTTCTCAAACAGCAGGTTTGTTTGATCTCATGCTTGAGGGTTATAACAGCGTTACGAAATCGTTAAATGGTAACTATGAATTAACTCGGTTGCTCCAAGAGACTTCTACTAATCCTAATGTTTCGGTCATTAATGAGCGATCCATTACGAATATTATTGGTGCGACGTACTTTTCCCGCAAAGAAATTGTAGGGATTCACATCATTACGAACGCGGGTAAGGTCTATAGTTATGAGCGACAATTTGGTGGCGTCATTGACATCAATTATGAACAAACGGAATGGTACCTCAAATTGAAAGCGTCCTCAGGCAATATGGTCTGGCTTGGATTCTATCCCGGATCACCCGTTAACAAGATGCAACAAGATAAGGTATTCGTATTTGGTAGGCAGCTCTATGATCTCACTGATTACAAATCTATAGGAATGATTATGATCGAGACGAATCCGGCCCCCATTACAGAGGCATTATCCAATGTTAGTATCAGTCCGGGTACGCGAGCATTTATTACGGGAAAAGATGATTATGTGATAGCCAGCAAGGGGCAACAGGAAGCCAAATGGCCTGTATTCAGCGATCTTCCAAAACCTTCGAAGGATCAGAAGATCATTGTCGACGATGATTCGGATCAATTGATCGTGGCTGCGAAAACGACGCTTGCGGATTGGACAATTTACGGAATAACACCTAAGAGTGATCTTAGCGCTGAGATTAACCAGACTCGCTTATATTTGGCAATTGTCGTGCTCGTGCTCATTATTGTATCTACGGTGTTGGCTTCACTCGTATCTAGGACGATTGCTTCTCCATTGAAGTTACTTATTCGAGAAATGAAGAAAGTTGAATTGGGAAATTTCAGTGGTTCTGTGAATGTGAATTCATTTGATGAGATCAATAGCCTAGTCTCTTCCTTTAATCGAATGGTACACCGGATGGATGAACTGATCGACCGGATTAAGTTATCCTCGGTCAGCGTGAAGAATGCCCAGCTGCAGGCGCTTCAATCGCAAGTAAATCCTCATTTTTTATATAACACATTAGATATGATTTATTGGATGTTGGATGAAAAAGAAAATGAAAGGCTGAGTCGAGTGGTTCTCTCGCTTTCCCAAATGTTTCGATATAGCAGTAATTGGGGGGAGGCTTCGCAAACAACACTCCGCCAAGAGCTGGAGCAGATCCGCCATTATCTGACGATCATTGAGATCCGACTGGATGATCGATTGGAGACAGAAATCAACGTTTCTGAACAGTGGCTTGATGTCATTTTGCCGAAAGTGACGATTCAGCCCATTATCGAGAATGCGGTGAAATATGGTCTGGAACCGCTGGGCACTCCCTGTAAGTTACAAGTGTTTGCGGTACAACACAATCATGAACTCCATATCAGTATCACAGACCATGGGTTGGGTATGGAGGAAGAAACGTTACGTCAGGTTAGGGCATCATTAGGGATGAACTCGACCGTAGCTATTGAACCTCTGAACCAAGCGAGGAAAGGGATCGGATTACATAATGTTCACGCTCGAATCAACATGATGTTTGGAGAAGCTTATGGTATTCGTGTGGAGAGTCAAAAGGGTCAAGGAACAACAGTGATCGTTGTGATACCGATTCCATTACAAGGGGGACATGGAGATGAACATCCTCATCGTGGATGATGAATCTGTCATTCGGGAAGGCGTTAAGCGAACGATTCAGAAGTCTTATCCGCAGGCTGGCATTTATCTAGCCGCCAATCCAGAAGAGGCTGTGCAAATGCTGCGAAGTCGTCCAATAGAGATCGTCTTAACGGATATTCTTATGCCAGGTATGACGGGGCTAGAATTAATGCAATTGGCTAAAGCTAGTTATCCGCATATCAACTGGGTGATTATCTCTGCCTATTCTGAATTTGCCTATGCCAAGGAGGCTGTTCGTTTAGGTGCGGTGGATTACTTGCTTAAGCCGATAGGCAAGGATATGTTGCTGGAGATGATCGATAAGCTTGAGCGGAAGATTGGATGTGAAGCGGAGATTGTCAAAGTTTCTAAATTGGTAAATACGAATTTGAAATTTCTACGTGAAGCGGTATTTCAGCGTTGGGCCTCCGGTTTAGATATTGGAGGCATGGATATGGCTTCCGTCATTGCTGATCATCCACAGTTTCAATTGATTATGGTGAAGATGGAAAGTGACAAAGTGGTCCATTTAGAGCATTTTATCATTAATAATATTCTCACCGAATTGATCGATCAGTATGGTAAAGGATTTGCCACGAGTTATGATGCTAAAAGTGTATTGGGTCTCATGACGATGGATGAAGAGAATACGATGAAGGACATGTTGGAAAAGCTCCGCATTTATTTGAAAAGGTATGTTAAAGTCCCTTTTCAAATTTTTCATACGGAAGTGATGTCCGATTTCAATGCCATTCCTACTGAAGTACAGCGGATGCACCATGATTCGATTTCTCATGAATTCGAGTATTATGCAACAGGCGGGAGCCAAGTCATTGAGGTAGCGCTGCAATATATAAAGACCTATTACAATTCCGACTTGAACCTGGAGAAGGTTGCTTCGATTGTCTATTTGAACCCCGTATATTTTAGCCAAGTGTTCAAACAAAAGACGGGTTATGGTTTTAAAGAATATGTGATTCATTTGCGTATGGAGCAAGCGAAGCAACTACTACTCAATCCACAACTGAAGCTGGCGGATATATCGGAACGAGTAGGTTATCAGGATGTGAAGCATTTTACACAGCTGTTTCGTAAAAAATTCAACGTCACGCCTACAGAATATAGACAAGGACACCGAGGTGAAGTACGAACAGCTGGCACATGATGTAAATGATGTGGTAAATACGACTGGCTAAATTTTTAAATAAGGGTTGTCTCAAAAGTAGGTAAGATCACTGGAGAGACAGCTCTAATTATCGTTACTTCATGCAAAAGGGTTGAATGGGACAACCTTGACAACTCGACTTGGATATCCATCGACATGTGTCTACTTAAGGTGGCACGATTATGTTACAGCAAGGGAGGTGATTTAAATATTTTTGTAAGCGTATTCAATGCGCCGAATTGAGAATGTATTTAGGAGGTGTTCGAGTCATTGTAAACGCACTTAGGGTGGAACTTGCAGTGAAGAAGTCAATAATAATCACCGGAGAAGAAACCGAATTGGAACATGAAGTTCACATTGAGGAGGCATGTTAATGTTTAAAAAAATGGTAGCGGTTATTTCAATGTTATCCATTGTGATCGGTGTATGTTCGATTCAACCTGGGGTTTCAGAAGCGGCAACGCCAATCAGCGGAGCAAATTCAACCATTTTTGGTCCAAATGTTTATGTATTTGACCCCACCATGTCGACTTCGGACATTCAGAACGTGTCCAACACCATATTCAATACACAGGAAACGAATCAATTCGGTAGCGAGAGATACGCGCTTCTTTTTAAACCAGGATCATATAACGTGAATATACGAGAAGGGTTCTACACTCATGTAGCTGGACTCGGACAAAATCCTGATGACGTGAACATCACAGGTGGATTCAACGTGGATGCAGATTGGGCGAACGGAAACGCGACCCAGAATTTTTGGCGTTCGGTCGAGAACCTCAAGATAACGCCATCCAGTGGAAAGACACAATGGGCTGTTTCACAGGCAGCTCCCATGAGACGTGTGCATATTACTGGCTCGTTGGATTTGTTTGATTTAGATTCTAATTGGAATGCCGGTTGGGCAAGTGGAGGATTTCTTGCGGACTCCATTGTGGACAGTACGATTGCTCCCGCTTCACAGCAACAATGGTTCACACGTAACAGTCAGTATTCAAACTGGACAAATGGGGTTTGGAATATGGTTTTTGTTGGGGATACAAATCCGCCAGCGGGGAATTTTCCGGATTCACCTTATACCGTGGTTGATAAAGCTCCTGTTATTCGGGAAAAGCCATACCTGTACGTCGACAACTCCGGGAAATATCGCGTGTTCGTCCCGTCTTTGCGAACGGATAGTAAGGGAGTTAGCTGGGCTGGCGGTTCTACACCGGGTTCATCCCTATCGATGGATCAATTCTATATTGCTAAACCTGATACATCCACTGCAGCAACGATTAATGCTGCGCTGAGCCAAGGAAAACATCTTGTATTTACACCAGGAATCTATCACTTAGATAATACGATTCAAATCAGTAACCCTAACACAGTCGTACTAGGAATCGGGTTACCTACATTGATACCTGATAACGGACAAGTGGTCATGAAGGTTGCCGACGTAGATGGCGTGAAAGTTGCAGGACTACTATTCGATGCAGGTCCGATTAATTCATCTTCGTTAATGGAAGTGGGACCCTCAGGAAGTACTTTGAATCACTCATCCAATCCGACCTCTCTTCATGATCTCTACTTCAGAGTAGGAGGGAGTGGCGTTGGAAACGCCGACTCAAGTCTTGTGATTAACAGTGACGGAGTCATTGGAGATCACTTCTGGATATGGCGTGCAGACCATGGTTCAGGAGTGGGCTGGGATACCAACGTTACGAAAAATGGTCTGATTGTTAATGGGGATGACGTTACAATATATGGACTGTTTGTTGAGCATTATCATCAATACCAGACATTATGGAATGGCAATGGTGGACGGACATACTTTTATCAAACTGAAATTCCTTATGATGTGCCAAGCCAATCAGCTTGGATGAGTAACGAAGGTACCAAGAACGGATATGCTGCGTACAAAGTGGCAGACGCTGTGACCACCCATGAGGCTTGGGGTCTTGGTGCTTATTCTTTCTTTAAAGATGCGGCCGTCAAGCTGAATAGTGGTATTGAGGTTCCAAATGTTCAAGGCGTAAAAATTCACCATGCGACTTCCATATGGTTGGGTGGTACACCTGGAAGCGAAATTACTCATGTCGTTAACAACACAGGAGGCAAGGTGTATGGGAATTCCCCAAGCGATGCTATGAGGCAGACGGTGACGGAATTTGGCGGTGCCAATATCGGGGATACGCAAGCGCCAAGTGCACCCACAAACCTAACAGCGACAGCAACATCGAGTAGTCAGATTAACCTAAGCTGGAACGCTTCAACGGATAACGTGGGGGTAACGGGCTATGAAATCTATCGTAATGGCTCGATTGTTGGCTCGTCTACTTTAACGTCATATAGTGACACGGGGCTGAGTGCATCAACAACATATAGCTATACGGTTAAAGCGAAGGATGCGGCCGGAAATAGTTCGGCTGTCAGCAATACAGCTAGTGGCACGACTCAGTCTGGAAGCGGAACGCTTGATCGGACGGGATGGACGGCGACCTCATCCCCATCGAGCGGAGACGTACCAGGGAATTTGCTGGATGGCAATATGTCCACACGCTGGAGCGCAGGTATTCCAATGGCTTCGGGGCAATCCTTCACTGTGGATATGAAGGCAACAAAGAGCTTTACCAAACTTATTATGGATTCGACAGGTAGCAATGACGACTATGCGCGTGGCTATAAGGTATACGTCTCGAACGATGGCACAAACTGGGGGAACTCGGTGAAGAGCGGAACGGGAAGCGGAACGATAATCACCGCAAGTTTCTCGATGAAAACGGCCCGTTACATCAAAGTGGTACAGACCGGCACGGCTTCGAGTTGGTGGTCCATACATGAGTTAAATATATTTAACTAAATGAAGTGAGAGGTCAGGGTGTGTCCCAAAGGGATGGGACACACCTTGTTTTTCGACGAAATCAGAGACGCAAACGTAGACTTAGTTATTCGGAACTCAAATGCTCACATATAGTCTTTTATTCTATAAGGGTTTTAAAAAAAATATAAAGATTGAAAAAAGAACCATTAGTATTAATATACTAACTGTTACTTTATGTCGTTTTGTTTCTCTAATATATTTCCACTCCGTAATAGCTCTACAGCTCATTGATAAAATTAAAACAATAAGGAAAATACGATTCATAGTCATCTCACTGTAATATTCAGTGAAATTTAAAATTATAACACTGAGTATGACAATCGTGATGATTCTTTTTCCCCATGTATACCATTGGTATCCTACCAGTCCTAGCTTATCCGACACTGATATGTTTCTATCACTTTTTTCAATGAAGAAATACATCAGCATAAGTTGAATTACAGACATCAAAATAAATATGAACATGATATTCATTTACTTTCCTCCCAATTCAAGAAGTTACCTTAATAATTCTATAACGTATTTTGAAGGATGAATGTTTCCATACGTATGCAAGCATGTTTAATATACATATCTACACTGAGCCCAATAGCTGAAGAGGAAGATGGAAACTTCAGTTAACAGTTTAAAGAGGTTGTTCAAAAAGTCATCTTTTGATCACGAAGTATACCAAGAAGCTTATTTTCGCATCGAAGATTGAATTCAGCCGGTCCTAGCGTATGCTTCCGAGGTATGTTTCCTTCGGAAACATTTCAGGTGCTCACGTAGGTACTACCTACGCTTATGCTTCCGAAGTCGTTTTCTACGAAAACGTGTAGCTCCACTCCTCACTCCCTTGCTTCTTTCAATCTTCTCGGTGCTGAAAATCTGACTTTTTGAACACGCACTTAAAGATTTTATTTTCACAAATAAAAAATATCGCCTTTGTCACAAATGCCCATGTTTTTTAGTTATATCTATAGGAAGGGAGGATTCTAATGAATCATGTACACCAGAATGATATGGATTTGAAGTTAATATTGGACAAGATTCAGCAAGGAGACAAGCGATCTTACACACTAATCATAGATCTCTTTCAAAGAAAGATATATTTGTACTGTTACTATTTACTTAGAAATCAGGAGGAGGCTGAAGACGCTACGCAGGACATTTTCATAAAGGGATTAGAACATATTAACCAGTTTACATATACGGATTCATTGTCAGCTTGGCTATATAAAATTGCTAAAAATCATTGTACCGACCGGATAAAGAAAAAAAACAATGAAGAGAAATTACTAATCAAATATCAGGTGGAAAAACGGCATGAACAGGAACATAACTATACGGATTTTATCCATGATTGTTTAGATATACTCAGCTTGGAAGAAAGACAAATACTACTTTTACGATCTCTTGAGGACTACAGTTACGATGAAATGGCTTGCATTATGGAACTTAAACCAACCACTCTCCGAAAAAAGTATGAACGTATTCGCAAAAAATTAATTCATGAAAAAGAAGGGGGAGGGAAAAAATATGAAGAGTCATACCGATTTGGAAGATAACGAAATCAAAAAGCTAAAAAAGTTAATTTTAGAAACACCAGTTGAAGTTGATCTAACTGAACGGATCATGGAACGTTATGAGACAAATAATATGAAAATGATAACTGCTACTCATCAGCGAAAGGGTTGGCGCAGGGCAATGATATCTGCCGCAGCAGTTATTATTATATTCACTGTTATCACAGCTACTGGATTTATTTCACCGACGATGGCAGCATCCATTAAACGGATTCCAGGGATGGATAGTATATTTCAATTGGCTGGTGATCTCGGTTTGAAAGCTGCAGATGAAAAGGGGCTTTTTATCAATCCTAATGCAAGCGATACTCATAATGGCCTGACAGTACAGGCAACGGCTGTATCGTTCGATGGTACTCGTGTATCGATCGGAATCGAACGTAAATTTTCAGATAATGATTTGTTTGAGAAAACGTTAATAGGATCAATTAATGGTGTGAATCTGTCTATTAAAGGGGAGGCTTCTAAAACCTATTCGACTACAGGGGGTGGTAATCTCTCTGGTCCTACTATGCATCCGAGTCCGGACGTAAATGCAATGATTCTGGAATTTTCAGATCTGAGAAATCAAGGAGGAGAAGCATTTCCGCAAAAGTTTGAAATTTCATTGGAGTTAGAAGTCTCGGGAATTCAAGACCCATTTAAATTGAATATTCCAGTAGAAATGAACACCAAGAACAATCTAGTTCTTACCCCTTCCATAAATCGTAAATATGAGAACATAAATGTAAAGCTTGAAAAAATTGAATTTACACCCATGACAACTAACCTAACTACACGGATAGAGATGCCCAAGAATATGAAGATTTCATCGTTAGAACGAAAATCGATTGGTTACCATCTATTTAATGAAAAAGGAGAACAAGTGCATATAACTAGCGGTAATGGATCTAGTGCAACGAACGGTAATATTTTAATAATGGATACTCAATTCGAACCCTTTGAATCAATTCCCAAATCAATAACTTTAAAACCATTTCATTATTTTTATAAAAATAAGAATACAAATGACTTCGAAATAGGCGCAGATGGACATGTAAAAGTAGTGTATATTCCCGAGTTGGAGATGACCATACCGGTAACCTCGAAATAAAGGAACAAGAGTGCAAGAATCAATAAAAGGGGAGAAGGCATGATCTTAAAAATCGTTATGCCTTCTCGTTCCTGATTTATTAAAGAAAACAAAACGAAGGTGAATAATTATCATTGATTTGGCATGTGGAACAGGGAGGGTAACAATTCCGTTAGCAAGTAAAGGCTACAATCTAATCGGCGTGGATTTACATAGAGGAGTGTTAGACCAAGCACACAAGAAAGCGAATAGTACGAACATAAGCCTGAGATACATATATCCGAAGGAAATGGAACGAGTATTATCTAACAATGGATTTGAGATTTCACATATATATAAGGACTGGAATAAGACGGCTATTACGAATGAGAGTTGTGAGATGATTTATGTTTGCCAGAAACAATAGATGATCCTAAATGGAGCTTAAATAATTTACAACTTAATAGAGCGGTCGCGGCATTATCGGAACCGATGAAAAGACTCCCGCTTGTTAGAGAGTCTTTTTCTTGTTTGTTTCCTCCTTGATTTTCTTTTAGAATAGGAATTACGGTTGTCTAGACACTGTTAGGCACTCACTATAATAAGGCCTTACTGTGTGTTTATGATCTGTTAGCCGAGTGCAAATCTATGATCAAGGATGGGATGAAGCCACTTATGAGTAATAAAGTAAGAGTCAGTCAATATACAAGAATAAAAGAAGAATTAGTTGGAAAAATGGATAGTGGGGAGTTAAAGGTTGGTGATAAATTGCCCTCCGAACCTGAATTGGCCCGTAATTTCGAAGTGAGCAGGGAGACGGTGCGCGCCGCAATTAAACAACTGGAGCAGGAAGGAAAGCTTGAAGTGAGAATTGGAATTGGTAGGTTCGTGCGGCGTCCGTTGGCTGCAATTCCGAGCAGTATTGCCCATTTTATGTCGACAGGGGAAGTTATACGTTCGGCAGGTTTGGAGGAAGGGCAGTTGGAACAGTCCATCCGAACGGAGTTGTGTCAACCGGAATGGTCCGAGCGACTGAAGATCCAACCGGGAACTCAGGTGCTGGTAAATGAAAGAATACGTACTGCAAACCATGAACCGGTAGCATATAACATCAATATCATGCCGCTCCCGCTTGTACAGGAGGCATTCAATCGGACCCCACTGAGCGGATCACTTGTTCAATTTCTGGATGAAGAATGCGGGATTAGACTGACCGGAACCACCACTGAAATTGTAGTACCCCTACATACGGACCCAGCATACCTTAAGCTACGGGTTAAGCCGGATACGACCGTCCTCTTGATGAAGCAGACTCATTTTGACCAGCATCAGCTACCCGTCTTGTTTTCTTATGATTATTATCGAAATGATATATTTCAGTTCTGGGTAAATCGCGAGAGGAATTAGGAACCAGAAATATATAAATTTAACACTCGAATGATAATCTGATAATAAATCATCTCTATAATAGGTTTTGAAGGTGTCTAGACAGCATTGTCAAATCTTATAATAGAGGGTGGAGAAGATGAGGAAGGTAACTAACTTATTATGCGCTTTAACGTTAACCATGACTGTGTTATCTGGATGTGGGTCATCAGGAAATACAGAAACTTCAGTGAGTAACAAAGCAACTGCGCCTGCTACAACCGATGCAACAGCTAAGGTAGTGCCAACTAAGAAATATGAGCTGAACTTGGCTACCGCTGGAGATACGAACATGACCGATCTTCAGGAAAAATATATTGTGGGTGAATTCCAAGGGAAGTTTCCAGACTCTAAAGTACGTGTGGTAAACACGGGTGCGGGGGATGCTGGATCTCAGAAGATATTTGAGAAATTAAAGGCACAGAAGGATGCGGGGAAGACAGAGTGGGATATTGACCTTGCCATCGTGCATCAAAGTGCAATGAAGCAATTGATAGATAACGATTTATTGGAACAATGGACTGAACAGTCTGCCAACAAGCAATATGTCGTCTCGGACGACAGTAAGAACAGCTTGGGAACAAATGTGGAAGGTTATGTTATTCCTTTGTTCCACAGCCAAGTTGCTCTTGCTTATAATCCTGAGAAGGTTACTGATTTTCCACAAAACTTCGAAGCACTGGTGACATGGATGAAAGCTAATCCGAACCGCTTCGGATATAACGGTATCCAAAATGGTGCGAGCGGCGTTGCCTTCGCAACAGCATATACATACTGGAAAACAGGTGATTACAAAGCGTTGAGCGAAGGGCCTTACGATGCTGCTCTGGAGCAAAAGTGGCCTGCTGTTATGAAGGAACTCAAATCATTGCCTGTTACATATACAAATGGTAATAACGGTACACTGGATATGCTTAACCGCGGTGAAATTGATATGGGTCCAGTATGGGTGGACATGTTCAATTCATGGGTTAATGAAGGTCGGATGAACCCTAAGTACAGCATGAAATTAATAGAGCCGGGTATACCAGGACAGCCGATGTACATTGTCATTCCTAAGAATGCTAAGAATAAAGAGGCTGCGATGCAATATGCGGATCTCTTAAGTTCACCAGAGATTCAAGCGAATATCATTGTGGGCCAATATAGCTGGAATCCGGGCATTGACGCTGGGGTTGTGTTTCCAATGGTAAGCGACGAAGTGAAGGCCAAGCTGTATAAGGATATCACGGCAGAAGATCTAAGCAAGAGATCGCAGTCGTTCCCGATCAGCGAATTTTTTGGCAACCTAAAGAGTGCCTATGAGAAAAACTAACGAAATCTCACTAACGCTTAAACAAAAATTCGCAGGAGCGGCGATAGCCGCGCCTGCGCTTGCTGTTGTTACGCTACTTTTTGTGTATCCATTTCTACGATCCGTGCAATCTAGCTTTCGCTCACAAGAAGGGGCATGGACGTTAGATAACTATAGTGAGGCACTTTCTCTATACGGAGGCGACTACCTATATACACTTTGGATTTGTGGTGTTAGTCTTTTGGCGCTTATCGTCATTACGGCTGTTATCGGTGGACTGCTCCGGCTCGGGGTGTACCCGTTGCTTGAATTTATATTTAAAATTCCTCTATTCGTTCCGTTCGTCGTGGTTGGTCATGCCATGCGGGTGTTTCTTGCGCCCCACGGTACGTTGAATTCGGCACTGTCTATTACCGGTTTATTCAATCCCGATACACTGCCGTCCTTCGCCTTTTCTTCACTAGGTTTAGTAGTAGCGCTTGTCTGGAAGAACCTTGGAATAGGGCTTCTTCTTATACTGGGTGCTTTCCGTTCGGTGAATGAAAGTATGCTGGAGGCAGCGCGCGGGATGGGGGCAGGCAAGATGAAGCTCATTTGGCACTTTCTTGTACCGATGAATAAGGGAAGCGTTGGCGTTATGGCAGTACTGACCTTTACATCCATGCTAGGTTCTTTCTCGATTCCAGCGATGATCGGAAATGCTGGAGGCCCTCAAATGATGATGATGAATTTGTACCATCAGATTGTGTATCAGCAAAATTATGGGGTCGCGAACGCCATCGGGGTCTTGACGTACATCGCCTCGCTTGGAGCCGCAATCTATTATTTGAAGGGGGTGACGAAGAAATGAGCAAACCACTGGAGGTTGTCTCGCTTAAAGCTCCGATTTCGGAGCGTGGACCGTGGTTTTCCACTCTTCGTTTGACCCGACGATTTGCGATTTATGCTATATCTATTTTTATGATTTTTGGGCCGCTCTCAAGCTTGCTACTCTGGTCGGTCGCAGAGAAGTGGTTCTGGCCGAACCCGTTTCCGACACAATGGGGATTTAAATATTGGCAGCAGGCTTTTGAAGGCAAAATGATGTCATCTCTTGGTTTAAGCTTTGGTATCGCTATTATCGTTTCATTAATCTGCCTTCTTATAACGGTGCCATTGGCCTATGTGATTGCCCGCAATCGGATTCCGCTGAAGCATATCGTGTTGCTTATCTTTCTATTGCCACAGGCGTTCCCTCAGCTTCCCGTTTTTAGTAACGTGATGGTTCTCATGTATCGTTGGGATCTGGTAGGCACGCTTACGGGATTGATCTTGATTCATCTCGTTGGTGCACTCGTGTTTTCCTTATGGACGTTAGTATCCGTATTTCAATCGATCGCCGAACCATTGGAGGAAGCCTCGTATATGTTGGGGGGCAGTCGAGTATATACCTTTTTTCATGTGGTGCTTCCGATAGCACTTCCAGGGATTATCGCCAGTACGCTTCTAGTGTTCCTATACTCTTTGGATGAATTTACGGGTAGTTTACTTATCGGTGCTCCGTACCATATTACTATGCCAGTGTTTATGTATAATGCAGCGGGTGGTTATGAAATGCAAGTGGCCTCAGTGACTTCAGTGCTCTTGATGATCCCGGGTATCCTGCTGTTGTTCTTATTGCAGAAGTATATGCGTTCAGAATATTTGGCTGCTTTTGGGAGGGTGTAACGATGGGTATTTATATTGAAGGATTGACCAAAGGTTACGGTAAAAAAAGAGGTATTACAGACATCAATATCCACCTGCCAGAGGGAGGATTGACAGCGATTGTCGGCCCGAGCGGCTGTGGGAAGACGACGTTGCTGCGAACGCTAGCTGGATTTCATACAGCTGATGAGGGTCGTATATTGTTCGGGTCTCGGGACGTTACACGCATATCGCCACAAGGGCGGAAGGCGGCGATGGTGTTTCAGCACTATGCCCTTTGGCCACACATGACAGTAGCTGACAATGTAGGTTATGGCCTTAAGCTCCAGAAGGTGTCCGCCAAAGAACGAGAAATACGGGTTCGCGAAGTGTTGGAACGTGTTGAGATTGATACGTCAGACATTGGAACGCGCTATCCTCAGCATTATTCTGGAGGGCAGCAACAACGGATTGCGCTGGCTCGAGCGCTGGTCGTTCAACCTGAGGTACTGTTACTCGATGAGCCGTTATCCAACCTTGATGCGAAGGTGCGGCAACGGCTCCGAATTGGTATTCGATCGATTCAGCAATCGTTTGGGATTACAGCGGTGTATGTCACGCATGACCAAGAAGAGGCGTTGTCCATGGCTGACTATGTCATTCTGATGAATGATGGCAAAGTAGAACAGGCCGGAACGCCGGAAGAAATTTACCGTAAGCCGTCTACTTACTTTACTGCTCAGTTTCTCGGGGAGAGTCATACGCTTACGCTTATGTATCAAGGTAGGAAGCAGCGTCTTGTGTTACGTTCTGGTGACGCCATAGTGACACCCTTTGCTGACAAACAGGGGAAATATCCTGAGGCGGAGGAGCGGTTGATCGCGTATGAACAGGTTATCGAGGAAGACGGAAGCTGGGTGATGGAAGGAACGATTCGCCATCACTTGTTCATGGGGTCATATTACCGTTACATGGTTGAGATTCAGGGACAGTCGATGTTTGTCGATGACGACCGCCCGTTGGAACCTGGCTCCTGTAAGGTTACCATCCCAACAGAGAAGGCATATTGGTTCGACATTTAAAAGAATTATTAATAGGTATTCACCTATTTCTTCTTAATTGAGTATCTTGATTCTGATGAGACTTTTACGAATCGGAGGAATCATAATGGGTTATTTTGTAAATGTGGAACCGGGTGTGAAATATTATGTTGAAGATGTAAATCCGAAGGGCAAGAAAACGATACTGTTTATACATGGTTGGCCTTTAAGCCATAAGCAGTTCGAGTATCAGTTCAATGTTCTTCCTGCGATGGGATATCGATGCATTGGGATTGACTGGAGAGGGTTTGGGAAGTCAGATAAACCTTTTGATGGTTACAATTATGACCGATTGGCGGATGATATTCGGGCTGTCGTTGCTGCACTTCAATTAGATAACTTCACAATAGCGGCTCACTCGACGGGTGGAGCAATCGCCATTCATTATATGGCTCGATATCAAGGGTGCGGCGTATCTAAGCTTGTCCTAATCGATGCTGCATCACCTACGGGGTTTACGGCAGATACAGCGAATCAGTTTTTAGCACTAACGTATAATGATCGACCTAACATGCTTCAAAAAGTAACGGATATGTTTTTCTTTCAATTTGTAACTAGCCGATTCTCCGATTGGTTCTTTCAAATGGGGTTAGAAGCTGCGAGTTGGTCGACCGCGGCCATTATAGTAATGCTCAGAGATGAGAATGTGAATAATGACCTTGATAAAATAAATGTACCGACTTTAATTATCCATGGTATCCATGACAAAGTGATTCCATTTGCAAGTGCTCAGGTATTGAATTCGAAAATACGAAATTCACAACTTGTCCCATTTCAATATAGCGGCCACGGTGCCTTCTGGGAAGAACGCGAGAAGTTCAACCAATTGTTAATGCAATTTATTTGATAGCTACTAAATCCGGTTCTCCTTTGAGGACCGGATTTTTGAAATATAAGAAAGTATATGTTTCACTTGATAGAATGAACTAAAGTTTGCGCTCCCCATATTCAATCATTTCTAAAGAAATTCATGAATATGGGGTATCGTCTTTAGTTCAATCTATATTGATACTCCATTCCTTATATTTCCGTTGAAACGTGTGCCGTCCTTGGAGAAGGACGGCGTAGCCGTTTCTGCTTATCTAGAAGTATTCTTTACGCTAACTTACCTATTTTTTAGTCTCTATTGAGACTAGCGTAGAACGTTTTGGTAATGCGCTATACATGGGTCTAAGCAGAAGAGTAAGCAGATATCTGTTATCATAGGAAATAATACAATGCCCTTTCATTAGGAGGAACAAGGTAATGGATGTTCAGTTGACCCCAAGCAGCATTAAATTGTGGTGCGGAAAGAACTCCTATGATAAAGGAGAGTCTTACTACCAATCGGGAAAAGTGACTTTTACATATACAGATTCGGATACTGGATTCTATACAGCGACAGTCAAAGGGAAAAGCACCGAGCAGGTTACGGTTAAGGCAGATTCCGAAGGTGATGTGTTTGCCGAGTGCACGTGCCCCACATTATCTTCGTATGATCTTTACTGCCAACATATCGCTGCAGTGCTTTTAAATATTCATGAAATACAGCAGCGGAGTGTGAAAGAAGACGAACCCATTGGCGAATCAGCAGGAGAGACGCAACTGACCAACTTTATGTTGGAGTTATTTGCTGAGAAGACGATTCGTACAAGCCGTAAGCGGAAATACTTCGATTCAAGAGCTCCGCTTGATGTGGAGTTCACATGTAAACCTATTTACAACGGATATCGAAAGAACATCTTCGGTATTGAGATGAAGATCGGACCTACACGGTTGTATGTCGTGAAGAACGTAAGAGAACTGCTTGACCGAATTGAACGCGAGGAGACGCATATGTTCTCCAATCATTTCACGTATGATCCGGAATTACATTGCTTCTCTAAAGAAAATGATGCGGTCATTCGCCACCTGATTTATATCAATAACAGTGAAGAGGTATACCAAGAACTTGCCATAATGGAAGCGAATCAGAGAAACCGGTTGTTAATGATTCCTCCCATCTACTGGGATGATCTACTTCTACTTCTATTGAAGGCTCCAGCGGTTAAGTTAGCTCAAGGTGACTTTGTTAAAGATGGAATTTCATTATCTGATGAGACGATTCCAATTCAATTTGAGTTCGATCATACACCGGGAAAAGGCTATTATTTGGACATTCAAGGGCTAGATGCGATTACGATTATGGAATCATATGGCGTCGTCGTATTCGGGGGCAAGTTGGTGAAGCTACCCACCGAAGAAATCAAACGTCTTGCAGAGTTGAAACATATGCTAGAGACATCCCACAAACAGCACATTCGGATTGCACAGGAGCAACTTGATATTTTCATGGAAAAGGTAATACCAGGTTTGATGAAAATTGGGAGCGTCCATGTCGCAAAGGCAGTGTCCGAACGTATGGTTCAGACCCCATTGAAGGCTAAGTTGTATTTGGACCGTGTAAAGGATCGATTGTTAGCAGGACTGGAGTTTCACTATGGGGGAGTGATCATTAATCCTCTTGATGAGGAGAATAACCAACTCCGAGGGGATGATCGGATCCTGATGCGGGATGGCGATCTGGAAATGAAAATTCTCGATCTTATGGAGCAAAGTACATTTGCGAAGTCAGAAACAGGCTATTTCTTGTCTGATGAAGATGCAGAGTATGATTTCTTATACCAAGTCGTTCCACAACTGCAAAAGCTGGTCGAAGTATTTGCGACTACTGCAGTTAAAGCAAGGATTCATCCTGGACTTACCACTCCGAAGATAACAGTAGATATGGATTCAAGACATGATTGGCTAGAATTCAAGTTCGATATTGATGGGATTCCTGAACAAGAAATTCGGCATCTTCTGAAGTCTCTTGAGGAGAAAAGTAAGTACTATCGATTATCCAGTGGCGCATTTGTACCCCTTGAAGGTGAGAAATTTCAGGAAATGTTGCGCTTCATGAACGAGGCGGGCATCGGAACAGGCAAAATGACAGGACCAGACATTCGCCTACCGGTTATTTATGGGCTTAAGTTATTGGACTACCAGGACACAGGGAAGACCGTTCAGTTGGGTAAATCATTCCGCCGACTTCTCGAGAATATGCGTAATCCAGATCTGATGGACTATCCATTGCCTGAGAATCTTGTTTCGGTACTTCGGGATTATCAGCAATACGGTTATCAATGGATGAAGACACTTGCGAGCTATCGATTCGGTGGCATATTGGCAGATGATATGGGGCTTGGAAAAACACTACAAAGCATTGCCTTCATCGTCTCTGTATTGCCTGAGATTAGAAGGGAGAAGATGCCCGCTTTAATCGTTGCGCCTGCATCTCTTGTATACAATTGGCGAAATGAGCTACAGAAATTCGCACCTGAAGTGATCGTTAACATCGTTGATGGTACGCAAGAAGAACGCAGCCGCATGGTGAAGAAAGTATCAGGAGTGGATGTTCTGATTACCTCTTATCCGTTGATACGTAGAGATTTTGAATATTATGCCGGATCAACGTTCCATACGCTAATTCTGGATGAGGCACAGACATTCAAGAACCATACGACACAAACCGCACAGACGGTGAGAAGAATTCAGGCGCGACATCGATTTGCCCTCACGGGAACGCCTGTGGAGAATTCGATCGACGAGCTATGGTCTATCTTCGACGTGGTATTCCCAGAGTTATTCACAAGCAGAAAGGTATTCGCGAACCTTTCCCGAGACAACGTGGCTAAGCGAATCCGTCCATTCTTACTACGACGTCTTAAGAGTGATGTGTTGAAAGAGCTACCGGACAAGATCGAATCTATACAGGTGTCTGAATTGCTTCCAGAGCAAAAGAAGTTCTATGTGGCCTATTTGGCAGAGCTGAAGCATGAAACGGTGAAACATTTGAAGGAGAAGAGCTTCCAGAAGAATCGGATCAAGATTCTAGCCGGTTTGACGAGACTTCGCCAGCTGTGCTGCCATCCTGCGCTGTTCGTCCCTGAGTATACTGGAAGTTCAGCTAAATTCGAGCAGCTCATGGAGATCATTGAAGAATGTCGTAGTGCGGGCAAGCGAATGTTGGTATTCTCGCAATTTACCGAGATGCTCGGCTTGATCAGGAGGGAAATGGGTCGGCAAGGTATACCTTATTTCTACTTGGATGGACAAACACCAGCCTCAGATAGAGTGGAGTTGTGTAATCAATTTAATGAAGGAGAGCACGACTTATTCCTCATTTCCTTAAAGGCGGGGGGGACTGGACTGAACCTTACCGGTGCGGATACGGTTATCCTCTATGATCTATGGTGGAACCCTGCGGTAGAGGAACAGGCAGCTGATCGTGCACATCGCATCGGACAAAAGAAAGTCGTACAAGTCATACGCCTCGTTGCACAAGGCACTGTCGAAGAAAAAATGTATGAATTACAGCAGAAGAAGAAAAATTTGATCGACGAGGTGATTCAACCGGGCCAACAGGAAATGTCGGTTCTGTCGGAGCAGGAAATTCGTGAAATTCTGATGATTGAGGAATAGTTGAATGATTGATTGCTAGAAGGCATCTTGGGAGATGCCTTTTTTTTATTACTATGAAAGTATAAGTTTCACTTGATACCCTACTTCTTATATTTCCGAAAAGATGGATACGCGCACTTAAGGGATGATATAACCTTTTCTTCTTGTATATTAAAGATAAATCGCTGACGATTTACAGGGGAATGTGGTATTTTAATGGTAGTGGTTCTTTTCTTAGTGCAAACGTTTGTCCTAAGGATAAGAAATGCATGAAGTATATCTTTCTCCTCAATTGAGGATGCTTTCTAGTTAGATACTAATGGATCGTTGGAATGGAGTGGCAGGACTTTGAAAAGCGAGTTTCAAAAGCCAAGTGACAATGAAGAAGTAGTCAAGATGGACAGTGTGGGTATAGAGGCTAACCCGACGGATGACGTTATGACAAAACCTAAATCTAATATGGATTCTGTAAAGGTTAGCTCCGAGAAGGTGTCGGTAGCTAGTGAAAGTTCTACAAGTTGGGAGATACTTGATGAATTGTACCCTTATGAGGGAGATGACCTCGGAGTAACGTATAGAAAAGATAAGGTAACATTTAAAATTTGGGCGCCGGTTGCAAGCGAGGTCATAGCGCATGTTTATGACAAAGGAAATGCTTCAGAGCTTATCGGAAGTGTGAACTTAACACTCGGAGGTCAAGGTGTATGGTCTGCAGAGGTAGCGCCAGTGGATCTAGACGTGACAGATTTACGTGGTTATTTCTATCAATATGAAGTAACCAATAACGGTGAGTCTAAACAGGTTCTCGATCCTTACGCGAAATCGATGGCTTTATGCAGAGTAGACACAACAGGGAAGCCAGGTCCTGATGGAGATGTTGTTGGTAAAGGGGCTATCGTTGATTTGAGTGATACGAATCCTGACCAGTTCGATTTTGCAAATATTGAGGGGTACAAGACGCGTTGCGATGCGATTATCTGGGAAGTACATATCAGAGACTTTACAGCGGACCCTTCCATTGAAGGTGATCTGAATGCGAGATGGGGTTCTTTCAATGCCTTTAAGGATAAGCTTGATTATATCCAATCGCTTGGTGTAACTCATGTTCAGTTACTTCCTGTGATGGCTTGGTATTTCGGGGACGAAGCAGCGATGGGGAAGAGAGAACTAGAATATTCGGCAATAGATAATGAATACAACTGGGGATACGATCCACACCATTATTTCTCTCCCGATGGCGCGTATTCTGAGGACCCTACAGATCCTAAAGTTAGAGTTAAAGAGTTGAAGGAATTAATCCATGCCATTCATGAAGCGGGAATGGGTGTCATCCTAGATGTGATATACACACATATGGCTCTGGCTGACTTTCTAAATGATATCGTTCCGAACTATTATGCATGGCAGGATGCAGAGGGTGAATTTATTGGTGGCTTTGGAAACAATCTTGCTACTAATCGGAAGATGGCAAAGAAACTGATGGTTGATTCTGTGAAGTATTGGTTTGATGAATACAAAATTGATGGCATGCGCTTCGATATGATGGGTGATGCAACCTATGAGGCTATGCAAGAAGCTTATGATGCGGCAGCAGAGATTAACGCTAACGCGTTGTTCCTTGGTGAAGGCTGGAGAACTTTTCAGGGGGATTTGTCAGATCCAACGCTTGTAGGTAAAGGTGCAACCCAAGATTGGATGGATAAAACAGATGATGTTGGTGTGTTCTCTGATGAGATTAGAAATGAATTGAAATCTGGGTATGGTCTTGAAGGTGAACCAAGATTTCTGACAGGTGGACCTAGGGATATTTCTGTTATTTTTAATAACATTAAGGCACAACCATCTAATATACCAACGGATAATCCAGCGGACATTGTGCAATATATTGAGGCGCATGACAACCTTACGCTGTATGATGTGATTGCACAATCGACGAAGAAAGATCCAAGTGTTTCGGATAACGACGTAGAAATACATAGACGCATAAGACTTGGAAATACGTTAATCTTAACGTCGCAAGGAACGGTCTTACTTCATGCCGGGCAAGAATATGGTCGAACGAAGGAATGGAAAGCAAGTGGTATACCTGAACACAAATATAATGCTTTTGAGGATGACAAAGGTCAGATATTCGGATATTTCGTCCACGATTCATACGACTCATCGGATGCAATCAATATGTTTGATTGGGCGAAAGCAACGGATGCAGTTCAGTATCCTGTAAACTATGCAACGAGGGAGTATACAGCAGGGCTAGTGGCGCTAAGGAAGTCTACGAACGCGTTTAGATTGGGTAATCAGGCATTAATTAATGCTAACGTTACACTTATCGAGGCACCTGAAATGAAAGCATGCGATCTTGTAATCGGATATAAGAGTAAGGCAACGGACGGAACGGGGAACTATTACGTATTTGTGAATGCAGACAGCAGAGCGAGAACGCTGACACTGCAAGAAGATTTGACGACTGGGAGAGTTCTTGCGGATCAGGATGAAGCAGGGACAGTAGAGGTGTCTAATAGAGCAGGTTTTGAACTTACAGCCCATTCAATCACCATAGATCCTTTAACCGCAGTCATTATTAATACGATGGATTGATCGGACTTGGCTTGATAATCCATTGTACTATATATATTGAACTAAAGTTTGCGCTCACAAGTTCAAGCATTTCTAAAGAAATTCATGAATATGAGGGTCTGTCTTTAGTTCAATCTATATAGGGCGTTACATAGACCTATCTATCATAACGATATATGGATAGGTCTATTCGTCCGTCTTCGTTCGGAGTAATACCCTCTTCCTCAAGTAATATCTTTTGAAGGAAACGTGATTCATCTTCCGTAATAGCTATTTCCCCTTTGGCGTTGATGACTCTGTGCCAGGGGAGTTCATACTTATCGCTCATCGTGTGTAGAATTCGGACAACTTGTCTGGCTCCACGAGGACTTCCAGCAGTTGCGGCAATCTGACCGTATGTCATCACCTTGCCTTTGGGAATTGCACGTATGATATCAATGACTTGTTCCGTAAATGGTTGCATTAGGTTTCTCCTATCGTTTCAATTGGGAGTGATTTGTTCCTGAGTGAACCATATTAATCTTTAAGGAAAATCGCATCCATACAACGAAATACATAATCGTCATCTGTAAGTTTGCTTTGAACGAGCTCATGCCAAGTCTCTTTATTGGTTAGCGTAGATAGGTCCACACCATACCACGTTGCAACATCGCTACGCTTAACTTTATAAGAGATTCCTTCGAAGTTGAAGTGAATGGCATCAAGGTTAGCGATTAAAGAAAATGCGGCAGTAGCATTGTATATTAATGAGGTCTCAAGGTGTTTTTGATCCAGAGCTGAGATACTACTCTTGTAATTGACTTCTAGAGTGAAAACATCAGGAAACAGTTGAAATGATGTCTCTATCTCTAAAGGTAGTGAAGCCATAAGTTTCGTTATATTACCGGAATCCCCCATATACTTGCTCCTATATTTCAATACCGATGTGATGTCATGTGTTAGAGGATTAAGCTGATCTTCAGCATATTCTTCCGCGTTCTCAGCAAGCTGGGGTATAACAATTCCTTGTATGACGCCAAATGAAATTACACCTACAAGCAGCAAACAAAGAATCACAATATTTCTAATTCTCATAAGAGACACCCACTTCATATTTATGCAAAAGCTTCAGAGTGCTGTTGAATATTAATGGAATAATGATGGAGATTAACGGTAAAAGGTAGGGAACGACCGTGAGCGCGAATTGATAGGGGCCATCGATGTGGACCGGTCTCATAAACCAAATGTTACTTCCGAATCGCATTGCAGTTGTAGCACTGAAAGATGCGATGATGAAAAGTATCCAAAGAATCCAAGTCATTTTTCTGTATCGTAAAAGAGGTGCTATCGAGTAATTAGTGACTTTATTTCGCCAATGATCGACCTTGATTAGATTTAAGAGTAAGAACACCACACCAAGCACAATAACGGCTAAAACTAGGAATGCGCTAAGCGTTTGTGATGTACCTAATATTCCAAGAGGAATCGTAAATAACCATGCGATCACTGTATACAATAAAGCGATCTGTACAAGTTCGGATATAAATTTATAGATGTAGATTTGCGGGTTGTCATCAATTAATCCGTCGATGGAATCCATATTGTCGATAGCTATAGTAATGGCTTGATCTAATGACATACCGCTTTCTGTTAGATCCGCTACCTTAGCCTCAAGGTTCGATATAATTTCTTGTTTTAACTCTTTAATTTGTTTCGTTTCTTTATATGCTGAGAATAAATGCTCAACGTGTTGCTGTAATTGATTCATCATATTATTCCGCCTCCTTTTCTATAAGTTGGTCAATTATGACTTTGGCAATCTTCCAAGCTGCAACATTATCTTCATAAGTTTCAGTACCTAAAGGGGTTACGGTGTAGTACTTTCTTCGGCCACCTTGACTCTCGTCTCCCCAATATGAAGTTATGAGTTTCTGTGTTTCAAGTCTTTTTAAGCTGCTATAAAGGGAGGGCTCTTTCAATTCATAGTTGCCCTGACTGTATTTGGAGATTGCTTTTATAATTTCGTATCCGTAGTTATCGCTCTCACTGAGTACACGTAGAATGATGGTATCTATATGTCCACGGATTAATTCGGGGCTAATATTGTCGTTGCTCAAATTTACTCACCTCTCGAATACAATGTATCGCATATTACTATGTGTGTCAATGTAGTTGAGGTGTTGAATCAGCAGCTAATGAGTTGAAATTAGATAAATACACCCATTAAATACACTTATTTATATTATTAAATAAATAAGATCATTATTAATGTAACAATATGTATCTATTGACTAAGATTTAGATAGAGAAAGTAGGACTAGCAAGTTAGAATAAAGGTAAAGCATACATATGAATCTCGAAATTAAGTAATAGCAAAGAATGAAGGTTGATATAATGAAGGTTGACGAAATGATTGGTAAATATAACCAACAATGCATAGAGCAAGGTATCAGACCAGATCTACCACCCGTATTTAAGAGGCGTTTCTCTGATGAGGAGTTAGAGACAGAAAAATATAATTATAGCGAAGTATTAGAGGTGATTAATTACTTCGTTGATAAGTTTCTTTCCTCTACATCGGGTGACCCGTATCTCATCGCAATTTCGAATCATGAGGGGTATATTCTTTCATTTAGAGGTGATTCTATGATGATCGACGCTGCTAGCCAGATGGGTATTACGGAGGGGGTACAATCTAACGAAGATATTGGAACGAATGCCATTGGGTTATGTCTTCGTTATGGTCAGCCCATTGAGATCAAAGGTACGGATCACTATCACATTGTGCTACAGGATGCGGTCTGTTGTGCAGCTCCTATTCATGGTAATAGAGATGGACGTATTATAGGTACATTATCATTAATGACAGTGATCGACTACGCCCATCCTAGTTTACTTGCTTTGATAAGTACGTTGGCCGACTCGGTCGAACGTGAGATTGTATTACGTAGGCAGAATACCGAACATCATATTTTGAATCAGGTATTGTTGGCAACGAACTATTATGGTGTAGTTGTAACAGATGCTTTTGGACGTATCGTTGAATTAAATGAAAATATCCTTAGAATGCTTCATTGGGATAATCACGATAAAGAAAAATATCTCCATAGCTCTGTATTTGATGTAAGTCTTATAGGAGATTTCTTTCAAGATGTCATCGATCAGGGTGAGGCAAGTGTTGGGGTAGAGTTAGCTCTGCAAGTTACAGGGTCTATGCGGTATTATATGTTGGATATCGTTCCTATTTACGATCAACAAATTCTAATTCGTATCGTCGGAACCTTACGTAATATTACCGAGATGAAAAAAACAGAAGAATTATTACGAAATACAGAAAAGTTAGTTTATGCAGGTGAAGTGGCCGTAAGTATTGCCCACGAGATTAGAAATCCCCTAACAACGGTTAAGGGTATGATTCAATTATCAGGTAAAGATTCAAAACTACTTCATTATGATCTTATTATGTCTGAACTAGAGAGAATGAATTTAATCATAAGCGATTTTATGATTTTGGGTAAACCGAAAGTGGTTCAGTTCTCAGATGAGTATAGTAGTACGATTCTAAAAGAAGTGCTGAGTATCTTCCAAATTCATGCCGATATGAATGATATTTCAATCATTAGTGAGACGATTCAAGATGTACAAGTTAAGTGTGACCGTAACCAGATGAAGCAAGTAATTTTAAACATACTTAGAAATGCAATGGAAGCGTTACCTTCAGGGGGAGAAATTCATATCTCATTAGACATTGAAGGCTCCTTCCAACGGATAAAGTTCACTGATAATGGAGAAGGTATGCCCCCTGAAGTATTGCGTAGAATGGGTGAACCTTTTCACACGACCAAAAGTGACGGAAATGGTCTAGGAATGATGATTGTGAATAATATTATTGCCTCACATAGTGGACGCGTGGATATTACAAGTGAGGTAGGTAAAGGGACATCCGTTGCTATTTTTCTGCCGATGAAGTAGATATAGTTGTAAAAATGATAGAATGAAGACAATAGAGCAACGGCTAACAAGGTCGGATGCTCTTTTTTTAGTCTTAAAGAAGATCTATACATAGGATTTGAAGGCTCACAAAAGATGTTCATTTTGGAACAGTAGCTAAAATTAGAAATTGATACAATGAATTTACCTATCGGGAGGAGGAACACAAGTGAGCTACATGGAGTGTTTTCAGAAGAGTATTGACCATATCGAAGAACATCTTAAAGAAAAAATAACCGTGGAAGAGCTTGCTGCAATTTCAGGGTTTTCAACGTATCACTTCTATCGTTTATTCTATGTTTATGTAGGTATGCCTACCATGGAGTATGTGAGAAGAAGGCGCCTTGCCTATGCAGTAGCAGAGTTATTCAAAGGAAAGCGTATTATCGATATTGCGATGGATTATGGCTACGAGACGCATGCGGGCTTCGGTAAAGCATTCCGAAAAGTTTATGGCTGTTCCCCCGAACAATATCGTATGCATGCAAGTGTGAGAATCCCAAGTAAAATTAACCTTTTGACGTATCAAAAATTTCTAAATGTAGGAGGAGTTATTCTGGAGCCTACCTTTATTACGAAGCCATCTTTCAATATTATAGGGTATGCATTGCAAACCACCCTTGAAGAGAATTATAGGAAACGAGGAATTCCGGCATTATGGGATTTTTTTAATGTAGAAGGACTTGAGGCAAAGTTGTATGAACAGATCAAGCCCAAGGAACACGGAGAGTATTGTTTATGTTATCCGCCAACGGATTTAGAATCTGGAAGTTTTACATATGTCATTGGCGTTAAAGATGATTCTTTCGAAAAAGCTACGCAAGATATGTTTACTGGCGTCGTTCCAGAGGCAACGTATGCAGTGTTCACAACGCCACCTGCGAATTATGAAAATCATGGATTTGCACAAGCGATTGCGGGGACATGGAGATATATTTTTGAAGAATGGTTTCCGAATTCGGGCTATGAATTTGCACCTGACAAAGTGGATTTTGAGTTTTACGATGAAAGATGCCATAGTCAAACAGGTGCCGTAATGAATATTTATATCCCTATTGTGAATCGTGTCTAAAGAAATCAATAAAATGTTTATGCCGGATTTCCTTAGCCAAGTGAGATAGGGTGGGGGCATCTATGTGTAAAATGAAGGCTAACCCATGTGAATGATGGTTTAGCGAGGTCTATCTATCACTTAGAGCGTTAGCGGTTTATAATTAGTTATGGTTTGAATGGACTGAGGAAGGGACGATTAGTCGTGGCAAAACAAAAATATTATGTAGTATGGGTTGGAAATACGCCTGGAATCTACACGAACTGGCCTGAATGCCAATCACAAGTAGCACAATTTAAAGATGCCAAATATAAGTCATATGAATCGAAAGTGGAAGCCGAACAAGCCTATCGAGAGGGATGGAAACAGCATTGGGGGCAGAAAAAGGCAGGCAGTAGCGCTCCTACGAAAAGTCGGACAAGTAAGTCTGCCTCCGAAAAGTCACTAGAAGAGATTGATTATAACAGCATCTCAGTTGATGTCGGAACTAGGGGGAATCCGGGTCCTATCGAGTATCGAGGTGTTAATACGCAGACGGGAGAAGTTATTTTCTCTCAAGGGCCTATTCTCAAAGGTACGAATAATCTCGGGGAGTTCTTAGCTATTGTGCATTCCTTAGCGTACTTGAAAAAAGAAGGAAGTACAAAGACGGTATATAGCGACTCTAGAACCGCTTTGAAATGGGTGAGAGAAAAGCAAGTTGCGACCACGTTAGAACGTGACGAATCGACCCAAGAAGTATGGGGTCTAGTGGATCGTGCTCTACATTGGTTACAAACGAATCACTACGATAATCAGGTACGTAAGTGGGAGACGAAAGAATGGGGAGAGATTAAAGCCGATTATGGAAGAAAGTAAATAAATTGTATAGGGTAACAGAAGTAAAGTATTAGCAGCAGTTAAATTGACACAAAGATTCACGAACAAGCCAGCGGATAACCGCTGGCTTGTTCGTATCTAGCGTATATTATGTTTCTTCTACTTCTTGAAGAAGTTTTAAAAACTCTCGTTTCGAAACTGGATGGTATGTGAGAAGCTTACCGTTGTAAATGACATTAAAGGTGCCATAAGCAGAGGGAGCGTTTTGAGCGTCCTTGCAGTTATTTATTTCAATGACATTTATATCAATACCTAACTCTTGGGCAGTTTCAGTAATGATCTGAACAGCGTTGTCATTGTAAGGGCACTGGTCTGATCTTAATATAGTAATTCCCGTGTGGTATTGTTCTGCTCTTTCGGTCCAATTGTTAGGGAATCGAGGCGAAGGACAATCTACAAACTTTCTTGCTATTAATTCAAAAGATGGAGGAGCTTCGTCAACAACATGGAACCCCTTATTAATAAAAAATGATTTATCAGTAAGCCAGGTCCCTTTGCTTGTAACCATAGCTATTCCTGATTTATTCTGATCAATAGCATCATGGATACACGCATCTAACAACCTTGAAGCATATCCCTTTCCTTTCCCTTGACCAACAATCCAAAGGCAATGAATGATCATGAAATTCTCTGCTTCCACAGCTCTCCATGTATATTCACTTGGAACATATTCAATAAAACCTCTAGGATAATCTTCATCTTGAATTATTTTTAGGTGTAGACCATCTGAGAATCGCTTTTTAAGCCAATGCAGTTTTTGTTGATAACCAAGCGTTTTTGACTTACTTCTCATGCAAAAAAATCCTGTGTGTTCAACGTTGTCAGCATTTACATCGATAATTTCTACCATCTCATCACCACCACGATTTATTCTTTCGATATAATAGTAATATTTTTCATTCGCGATTGAAATAAAAAGAATCACAAGAGGGGTGTCCATGGGCAAACTTACACTTGAAATGTAAAAAGACTGACATCCACACTAGAGTCAGTATGAAAGTCAGTCTTATCTTCAATCACGTAAGGGTCCCTTTCAAAAAGGACCCCAATTTTCGCATATGATCTATGCCTTTTATGGTACAAACGTTTATTGTAGGCCGTGCACACTCTGTGTAATCAGATCTCTGACTTCTGATTTCTGTTCGTTGTATTGTTGATCCGTAAGGTTACCACTAGCATAACGCAGATCAATATGAGCTGTTAATTCAGCAACTTGTAAGTTAATCACCTTTTGAACATCAACATCCTTATCTTTTGCAAGATCAGCTAGTGTGCTTCCATCATATAGTGCATTATATAATTCTTCATTAGAAGAAAGCTTGAGAATGTGAAGTAAGTCTTCCTTCACTGGAACGGTTGTATTAAGGTCTAGCGTAAGGGGACTTGCACTTACATGGCTATTCCAAGAAACTCCACCGACGGTTATAGCAAATACCATGCTGCCGACAATAATGATTTTCTTCATAAGTACCTCTTTTCTAAATATGTAATTCTGAAATAAATATCCAATGTGTATCGTAGTTATTCTTATATCATCGTGTTATCGTAATTATAAGGGTCTTACCTTAGTGCCAGCTTAAATTTGGTTTAAGATGCGTTAAAAAAAAAGAAAAAACCTCTCAAGATGTAACCTATTCATAAATTGAACTAAAGTTTGCTCCCCCTCAAGATATGAGGATTCGTCTTTATTTCATTTTATATAGTTAACCATCTTGTGGAGGTTCAAACGTTAATAATCAATTAAAGTGAAACGTATCATTTCAATCTGTTTCCATTGGTTCAATATGAACATGAATATGTGAAATCTTATGCTTAGCGAGCATACGGTCCTCGATTTCTTCTGATATATTATGGCTTTCCACAACATTTAAGTAACCATTTACCTGAATCGTCACATCAACCAACACATTATTTCCTAGTATTCGAGCTTTAATATCGTTTATAGACTCCACACCGGGGGTGGCAGCGACCGTCTCTTTTATTTTAGCAAGCTCCTGCTCATCAAATCCATCGGTTAAAGCGTGAGAGGCATCCTTGAAAATATCCCAAGCCGTTTTAACAATAATCAATCCTACGAGGGTTGCAGCCAATGGATCTAACCAAGGTAAGCCGAACTGAGAACCGACGATTCCAATGAAAGCACCTATACTGACAATGGCATCTGAACGGTTATCTTGTGCTGCGGCCGTAATGGCGCGACTGTTAATTCTTCTCGCAAGACGAATATTATATCGATATACAAACATCATAACGACAGCACAGAACAATGCCGTCCATGCTGCAATCATATTCGGAGTACCTATCGTTGGTTCGAAAAATTTCTGCACCGCTTGATATAATACCTGAGCTCCAACAGCAATCATAATGAAGGATGCGACTAATGCAGCGACCGTCTCCGCACGGAAATGTCCATACTTATGATCATGATCGGGTGGTCTTCGAGAAATCTTTAGACCTATTAGAACGGCGAATGAGGCAATGATATCCGTTGTATTGTTTAGACCATCGGCAAGCAATGCTTCCGATCCAGCGGCAAAACCAATAAATAATTTAAGAGCTGAGAGACATACATAGGCAATGATACTGACCCACGCACCCTTTTCTCCCTCTCTAATTTCGTTGTAAGCATCCAAATTAGCGTGACCTCCGAATTTTGTGGTCTACTGATCATACTGGAAACGATATGTGTGGGTCTAGAGAAACAGTCTTGCCCTAGACCTCAAAAATAGTACATCAACAACTTATTTAGTTTAGGAGAAGTCCACTATAATGAAGTAATATTTCACAGGGGCATCTAAACTAGGGTTATAACAAGGTTAATGGATAGTTAGTTCAATGGGGAGCCATAAATATTATGGAATTTATGATTAGCCGTTAACCATTAGTATGGAAAATAGAACGGAAGTGATTAGACAGTTGTCAATTATTACAACTTGTTATCATAGTGATAGACATGATATATTCTTAGTCCGGCCAGTAAATAACACATTTATTGAATCGGTAAGCGAATATCGATTGAAACTTAAATCGAAAAAAAGCTTGCGTAAACAAAACGAACATGTTATGATATAAAAGTTGTCACCGAGACACACTGGTAACGACAAACGAAATAATTGGTCTTTGA
>LIDZ01010797.1_pt1 | contig 57990 bp, 39 predicted proteins | sample 644651 | NCBI WGS metagenome assembly LIDZ01 (sample SAMN03856242, study PRJNA289617) | food metagenome | isolation source: wine grapes on drying loft during traditional withering process | host: Vitis vinifera cv. Corvina | place: Italy: Gargagnago di S. Ambrogio di Valpolicella | collected 2014-01 | reverse complement strand
AGAAAATATCTTACCTTCAAAATCGAATGAAAAGAGCGAAATGCTCATTTTGAAACAAACTGACAAGAACATAAATGTTCTTTATTTTTAAAAATTCACATCATCCATTTGTTCAGTTTTCAAAGAACTTATTAATATCTGCAATCAAACGATTTCGTTTGCCACAAGATATTCATTATATCATTTCCTCGCTATCAATGTCAACTCTTTTTTCGAGATGATATGAAGCTTAGAAGCTGTGTAAGTCACTTGCTTGAAGCGACATTTATTAATTTACCATGCTATTCGACATAATGCAAGCTTTTTCTCAAAACATTTTCACATTCTATTTTGCACTACATATTAGAGCGCGGATATATCCCTAGCCTATCATTCCCCTTATAATTGAAATAATATCAAACCTAACGTACACAAGTTGTAATGAACTCAATATCAGAAGGAGGAGACACATTGAAAGACTGGCTAACTAGAATAACAAAGGGCTATGGTCGTAAACTAGCTTCTATTCATTATTGGAATGCTTGGATTGTTGTTGTATTAGCACTTAGCGGTTTAATATTGCTGGGTGGATTCTGGAGAGAACTTCTTGGTGAAGGTCGCGTGTGGCTCAAATGGCTTCATGTGGGCATAGGTCTGATTCTCCTGATCCCAGTGTTCTACTACCTTCTACTTATAAAGAAACATTGGAAGCAACTCCGAGGAAAGCCCTGGCAAAAATTCAATATTGTATTAGTTCTCACACTATTAATAGGTTGGATTGTTTCAGGTATCGTTCTTTGGCAGATCAGAACGTTCAGTCCGGCATGGGCGAATCCCGCTCTTCTAATACATGATTTACTCACGTGGATTGGATTACCGTATATCACCTATCACGCCATTACACGTACTCGGTGGCTCAAACAACCCGGAAGAAGATCTGTGATTTCCGAGAACCAACCCCACCCTCAGACTCCTGGCTCCTATCAACCCTTATACACACGCCGTGAATTCATTCGTTCCGCCATTGGAATTGGAATTGCTGTAACGCTTGGTCCTTCTTTCATCAAATGGGTGGGTCGCGGTCTAGGCGTCGGTCACACTATGGATGACATCATAAGTGCTAACACCAACAATCTAGATCCCGCACCAAAACCTGCTATATCCTCATTACCTCCTATAGGTGGTGGAGCCAAAGGTGATTTCAGAGTGTACAGCGTTACGCCTATTCCATCTTTTAGTAATAGTAATTGGTCGTTTACGATAGATGGCTTAGTCGATCGTCCTTCGACCTGGAATTGGGAGCAATTTGTTGCGTTAAGTCGCAAAGTCCAAGTAAGTGATTTCCATTGCGTTACTGGATGGTCCGTATACAACAATACTTGGGAAGGCATTCCCCTCAAGACTTTTTTGAAAGCAGCTGGTGTCAAACCCGAATCCACCACAGTGAAGTTTTATTCTGGTGATGGCGTATATACAGATTCACTTACCCTAAAACAAGCCCAGATGGATGACGTACTCGTCGCTGTTCTTCATGACGGTGAAGTTATTCCCGCTGAATTAGGAGGGCCTGTTCGCCTGATCGTACCTCGCATGTATGCATATAAATCGGTTAAATGGTTGAATCGGATTGAGCTGATCCAGGGGGACCATATCGGCTATTGGGAAGATCGAGGTTATGACAAGGATGCATGGGTATCCAAATCGAACAAAACAGCGTATTAAAAAAACGTCTGTTCCGTCATTTATAGGCGATATCCGCTTCTGAGGAAAATAAAAGAATAACGTGTAGGGTGTAACCTATGTCCGCAAGTATGCAAATCCCGACGGATAGAGGAAAATAACGGATCTAATGTCCGCTTATTACAAATCAAACCCTGTCGTACTTGGCTTGGATTGGGGCTTAGCACCCAACATTAAAAATGCAGTAGCCTCTTCTTCATCGAGGCTACTGCATTTTTATATTTTAAGATCAAATCTCCAATAGACGGATAAACTCATCCTCATCTTCGATCACTTGAATACCGAGCTTCTGCGCTTTGGCAAGTTTACTGCCTGCTTTCTCCCCAGCAATGACAATATCCGTCTTGGCAGATACACTACCTGTGACTTTTGCACCAAGCGCTTCTAACTTGTCTGCTGCTTCATCACGACTCAACTTGTGTAGTGTTCCTGTCAGCACGACCGTCTTACCACTGAAAAAGGAATCCGTACTCACAACTCGTGGAGCTTCTGGTGCTTTCGCTTGGACACCTAACGTAAGCATTCTATCAATGCCCGCTCGCATACGAGGATCTTCAAAGAAATTCACTATACTCTCAGCTACGATTCCACCAACGTCCGGTAAACCCACTAACTCATCTACCGTCGCTGCCATAACAGCATTTAGATCACGATAATGGTCAGCCAACATTCGGGTTGTCGCTTTGCCTGTATTAGGAATACCTAGTGCAAAGAGAAATGACGCAAGGTCACGTTCTTTGCTGTTCTCCAATGCTTGCAGGAGATTATTCGCCTTTTTCTCCCCAAATCGATCTAACTTAACGAGATCCTCAAAGGTTAACGAATATAGATCAGCAGGTTCACGCACGTCTAATTCCGTATTCAGTAATTCGGCAGTCATACCACTAAACGTATCAATATCCATCGCATCCCGCGAAGCAAAATGTGTAATGCGTCCGATTAATTGTGGCTTACAATCGAGACGATTATGACAGAATAAATGTGCACCCTTTTGCTCTAACGGGAATCCACATGAAGGACACTCTGTTGGGAACTCTATCTCTTCCCCATCGTTCTCCTCGGTTACCTTACCTAGTATCTCCGGGATAACGTCATTGGACCTGCGGATAAATACCCGCGCACCTAATGCGTGCTTTAAGTTTTTACGTTCAATATCTCCGATATTATTCAACGTACAGTTCTGTACCGTCACTCCTGCAAGTTCAACAGCTTCTACGCGAGCTACAGGTGTGATTTTGCCGGTACGACCTACTTCCCAAGATACAGATTCTAACACCGTAGTCGTTTCTTCGGCTTCAAACTTAAACGCAACTGCCCAACGAGGGAATTTATCGGTATACCCAAGTACACCTCTTGTCTCCATATCTACAATCTTGATAACTGCTCCATCAATGAGATAATCCAGACCGGAACGACTCTCCACAATCTTGGCCAATTCTTCCGTTACATCATCGAAATTCTCGAAGTACGTAATAAATGGGTTGACCTTGAATTGATTCTCTCTTAAGAACGCCATCATCTCCCGATGATTCTCAAACGTAATATCATCGCTATATCCCACGTTGTAGAAATAAGCACTTAATCGACGTGAAGCTGTAGCCTTGGGATTCAAGTTGCGAAGCGCTCCAGCTGCAGCATTACGTGCATTCTTAAGGGGCTCTGCAGCTGTTAGATTATAATTGCTCAAGACAGATAAATTCATAATTCCTTCACCTTGAACTTCAATTGTGCCCTCTGAAAATGGAATCGTAAGCGGCACAGACTTTATCGTCTTGACCTGAGCGAGAATTCCTTCACCAACAACGCCATTTCCACGGGTCGCTGCTTGAACTAATTTTCCGTCCTGATACGTCAGATTAAGCGTTAATCCGTCGAACTTCAGTTCAACTGCATAACATGGTTCTGGCAAAGGTTTATCTGGGTTCTTGCTATTATAATCTGTGACTAGTTTAATGACTCTGTTATTCCAATTTCGAAGTTGGTCGATATTCTGAGCCTTATCTAGACTCCAGAGCGACGCAAGATGGCGATGAGGCTCGAAGCCTTTTAGCAACTCTCCCCCTACCCGCTGTGTTGGAGATTCAGGGAGTAGGATACCACTTTCCTTTTCCAGTTGTACCAACTGATCGTAAAGAGCATCATACTCTTTGTCGCTTACGAGAGGTGTGTCCATCGTATAGTAATGATAATTATACTTGTTAAGCTCAGCTACGAGCTGCTCCATGGTATGCATTGAATCCATGCGGGCACATCCCTCCATCATTCAATTGAAATTGGCTTTATTTACTCTACCTTGGTAATTGGTGCAAATCCCGCTAACAAGCGCTTCAGCCCAACAGGTGCTGGGAAAGCAATCTGTAGCTCCGTATCATTACCACTACCTTTTATAGATACAATGACCCCAACGCCCCACTTACCATGGGAAACCTTATCTCCAGCTTTAAGAGAAGCCGGATCAGCGGCACTACCCACTGCTGTGGTATTCGCCTTCATAGAAGTGGTTACTGTCACGCGATTCTGTGAAGATGACGCTGAAGCGGTAGATCCACTACTGCCGAAATTACTTCCCCCGCTGTTACCTAAACTGCGTCCTCCATAAGAACCGCCACTGTTGCCACCACGTTGATAACGGTCACGATCACGAGTCATCACGGTGTCTTCCTTAAGTTCATCTGGAATCTCCTCTAGAAAACGAGATGGTTTATTCGCTGTCGTCCGTCCGAATAAAGTACGCATTTGTGCACAAGAAAGGAATAACTGTTTCTCAGCTCGTGTAATACCAACATATGCAAGACGACGTTCCTCTTCCAGTTCTTCATTATCCGTGAAAGAGCGGCTATGCGGGAATACCCCTTCCTCCATTCCGACGATGAATACGACTGGGAACTCCAATCCCTTAGCACTATGCATCGTCATGAGGATTACGTTATCTGTTTCTTCTTCTGGATCATCGTTCACACTATCAATGTCAGCAATTAATGCTAGATCTGTTAGAAAAGAAACTAACGTTTTATCTTCATTATTCTTCTCGAATTCCAACGTTACAGACAAGAACTCCTCTATGTTTTCTAGACGGGAGCGTGACTCAATGGTCTTCTCATTGTCGAGCTCAATACGATATTTAGATAGTTCCAGAATCTTCTCCGTTAGTTCGGTAACGGATGAATATTCCACCATGCGGTGCAAGGACTCGATCATATCGTAAAATCCTACAAGTGCATCACGCGTGCGTCCCGCAAATCCTAGATCATCTACATATTGCAACACACGGAAGATTGAAGTACCACGCTCTGATGCTGCAGCTGCCAGCTTCGCTACCGTCGTATCTCCAATAGCCCTCTTCGGCACGTTAATAATTCTAGTTAAACTGATATCATCATCAGGATTCGATAAAAGTTTCAAATATCCAAGTAGATCTTTAATTTCTTTACGATCATAGAACTTAATACCGCCCACAATCTGATATGGAATATCTGATTTGATCAGAATTTCTTCTATTACCCGAGACTGAGCGTTGGTACGGTAGAGGATGGCATGATTCTGGTACGATTGCCCTTCTTTCACATTCTTACTAATCTCTGAAGTGACAAAGTATCCTTCATCATGTTCCGAGTTAGCACGATACACCTTAATCTTCGCGCCTTCCCCTTTGTCCGTCCACAACTTCTTCGGTTTCCGTCCAGTGTTCAGATTAATAACTTCGTTCGCTGCATTCAAAATATTCGAAGTCGATCGATAGTTCTGCTCTAGGAATATCGTCTGTGCTTCTGGATAGTCCTTCTCGAAATTCAGGATATTGCTAATATCCGCACCGCGCCAGCGATAGATGGACTGATCACTATCTCCTACTACGCAAATACGCTGATGACCCTCTGCTAACATACGACATAACATATACTGTGCACGGTTGGTATCTTGGTATTCGTCAACGTGGATATACTGAAATTTTTTCTGATAGAAGTCGAGTACTTCAGGTACATCCCTAAACAGTTGAATGGTGGTCATAATAAGATCGTCGAAATCTAGTGAGTTATTGAACTTGAGACGTCTTTGATACATTTTATATACTTTAGCAGCCAGTTCTTCGAAATAATCCGAGGCCTTTTGTTCGAATTGATCCGGTAATAGCAACTCATTCTTCGCAGAACTTATAATCGCCTGGATCGCTTTCGGTTCGAATTTCTTCGTATCCATGTTCAATTCCTTCATACAATTACGTATGACAGATAATTGATCGGTAGAATCCAAAATCGAGAAACTTGATGAGAATCCAATCCGTTCAATATCTTTTCGTAAAATACGTACACACATGGAGTGGAAGGTGGACACCCAAATGTCCCGTCCTTCTCTGCCTACAAGCTTCGATACCCGCTCCTGCATCTCACGTGCTGCTTTGTTGGTAAAGGTAATCGCCAGAATAGCCCATGGTGGGGCTTTACGCTCAGCAATAAGGTATGCGATCCGATGCGTTAGCACACGCGTCTTTCCACTCCCCGCTCCTGCCATAATCAATAGCGGCTTCTCCGTAGCTAGAACCGCTTGTTGTTGCGGCGGGTTAAGTCGTTTGATTCCTTCATGTATGTCAATAGGTTGCATGCGTACATGCTCCTTTCAAATATCTATATTGTGATGGTGATTCAGGTCAACAAAATATAATTGAGTATGCCGAGCTCTACGGTGACGGATTGTCCTTACGACATTATCTGTTTGATCATCAAAGAGAGTTATTGTTAATTTTGCATTATGCAATGATTGCTTACTTTAAAGCCAATACGGTCTGTAATGCTTGCTCCAAATCCTCGTAAATAATGTTGCCTACGACAATCGTATCACTAACCGCTGCTGCTTGCTTAGCCGTGTTGAGATCTTTAATGCCTCCGCCGTAAATCAGTTGAGCGCTCGTCAGTTTATCGTGCACCGCTCTCACCGTCTCCATATCACCGAAAGTACCGCTGTATTCCAAGTACACGACAGGTAATGACATTAACTTATCGGCCACTTGCGCATACGCAATCGTTCCAGATGTATCCAGTGATGTATTCGCTCCGGTAAGATGTGCGACTGCGGAGTCTGGATTCAGTACGATATAACCTTCGGTAACGAGAAGTTCCCAAGGAATCATATAGCCATAACGATCAATCGCCTGCTGTTGGTTCCCTACAATCCATGAAGGATCAGAACTATTAAGTACCATCGGGATCATATAGAGGTCGAACCCTGGAACAATAGCTTCCATATCGGATACCTCTTGCACACATGGCAATTCATAACGTCGTATACGGGATAATAGATCTACCGTATTCTCATAAGTTACTCCTGTAGAGCCTCCTACCATTATAGCATCCGTACCAGACAGGCATACTGCATTTAAACTCTGCTCATTCATCTCACGATCAGGATCAAGCTTAAACACATGTCTCCAAGACTTCAACATTTCCTTCAACCTTCATACCTCCACGCATCATCTTAAAGCTATAAATCTAGTCTATGACAGTGAGGGGGCAGTGTCAATCTGTTCGCATTGAATACGAACATTATTTTCTGCTCGATAAACATACGAAATATGCCTAGACTCCTGAAAGAGCAGGCATATCTCATATAACATCTTAAATCATGTTTATTTCAAATCCAGTACATACCACTTATTCGCACTCGCAGTGTCCAAAACCATCTCTGACAGATCATCGGTATAGAATCCATAGATGCCCATCTTCTCATATTTCTTCATATCTGAGATTTCGTTAATCGTGTGTACATAGGTTACCACGCCTGCTTTGTTAAGTTTGGAGACAAAACTTTTCGCTCGGGCGATTCTCTGGCATTGTTACGCCGGCAATACGATTCTTCTCCACAAAATCAATCACTTCTTGATCCGTATCCTTGGATACTCCTCCATGAGGGTCGAGAATGTCGCCCCAATCTAACATTTCTAGAAGGGTCAGTTCTCAATATACAAACAAAGCTGCCGATTTTATCAACAACTCTTACGTGTAAGAGTTCATGAATGGAACAGGAAGAGCCACCTTATTATATAAGGCGGCTCTTCCTGTTCCATTCATTTTGTTATATTTCAGATTTAGTTATGTGTGACAACAGCCCCAGAACCGCCATACATGTCCAATTCACCTTCAAGCTCTAGCTTAAGAACGGTAACATGCTCATGGGTGTCTTCAGATGTCATATGAATCCATGTGGTTCCAGGAATGTTGAACCATGGTACCCCGCCATGAATTTCATGTGTAAGTTCCTTACCTGTATGAAGCACTGTAATTTTATTGATTTTGTTCGATAATCCTTTGAGGCATACACACTCTTTGGGATCATCATATACGAAGAGGTACAAGGTCTTTTTGTCTTGGGAAATCGTGCTACCGCCTAAGTAGTATCGTGGCAAAATCCCTTCATCTGTTCCGAACACCGCTTCTTCATGTGTTCCAATCCATTTGCCAAGTCCTAACAGAATACTTTCTTCTCTAGGATCTATGGTGCCATCTTCCATAGGCCCGATATCGAGCAACATGTTCCCACCCAAGGTGATACAATCACAGAACATCCGAATGATCTGATTCAGTGACTTGTATTTGTTATCTGTTGGCACATATCCCCAAGAGCTATTGATGGTTGTACAGAATTCCCACGGGCCCTCGGGTCTTGTGATTGGAATGCCTTGCTCCGGTGTTTTGTAATCGCCATGACCTTGCAGACGCGAGTTGATGATAATGTCTGGGTTGAATGATTGTAAGTATTGCTTGAACGCCGGTAGATTCCACTGTTTCGCACTTCTCTCCCAATCTCCGTCGAACCATAAGAGATCTACTTTACCGTAATTGGTTAGAATCTCTTGTAATTGATTGTTGTTGAATTCCAGAAATTCATTCCATTTCTCTTCATCTTGAACGCCATCTGTAGGCTCTGAGAATTTATTGACTTTGCTTAAATCCTCAGGGACAATGCCATCTTGATAGACGCTTGGATAGTCTGGATGCGACCAGTCGATCAGAGAGTAGTACATTCCAAGATGAATCCCTTTTTTCGTAATCGCTTCGGCATATTCTTTAATGATGTCCCGTCTAGCAGGGGTCTTTTTCACCACGTTTAAGTCGCTATATTGCGTATCCCACAAGGCTACTCCATCATGATGTTTTGTTGTAAGAACAGCGTATTTCGCGCCAGACTTTTCAATGAGATCTGCCCATTTGTCAGCATTGAATTTCGAGGCTGTAAAGCCGTCTAATTGTTTCATGTAATCTTCATAAGAGATCCTCCCATTAAAGAACGACCACGATTCAGAGATCCCGTTCACTGCATAAATACCATAGTGAATAAAAATACCTAACTTCGCCTTTTCAAACCACGTTTGCATTGGGTCATCCACGCTCCCTTGAACTTATCTATCGTATCAAAGCCCTTTATGAATGGTATCGAGCAACCGATGTGTCTTGTCGCAGCCGTACTCCCAGAACATCATTCCAGCCAAATTATTATTCTTAACATAGTCGCATTTGTGCCGAAGCGATTCTTCGTCATCGTAAGATATGAAGCTAGTGCCATTAAAGAGATACGGTGCCTTCGCTTCTTCATCCCAGTAACGCGTGTACCCGTTATTATCGATGTAATTGGCACTAAGGTCCGTGAAGTCCGGTCCATATCCTCCCGTACTTCCGGCCATTTGATGGAGACCGTGATTAATATCCGGAACCTGCTGCCATATACGGGAGTAGAATGCCACGCCGATCACGATTTTCTCCCTAGGAACGCCTGCCCGGATAAACATATTGATAGAAGATTCCGTACTAATACGGAATAGATCCCCTGATGGTGTATGCAAGTTCGTATGGTGGCCCGTCAGAATCTGAAAACCTCCACGCATGTCATAAGTCATCACTTGTACAAAATCCAAATACTGCTGCACTTGATCCATCTCCGTGCCGTCTACATAATACTGATCAGCTCCTGCCGCGATCGTAAGTAAATAATGCCGTCCGTCCTGTACCCCTTGACGATCCAACGCCTCCCGCATGGTCTTCAATAGTAACGTAAAGTTCTTCTTATCATCAGGGCTTGATTGAATGCCCGCTTCTCCATAACAAGGATATTCCCAATCCAGATCGATTCCGTCGAATGGATAGTCGGTCAATACACGAACAGCCGAATTGGCCATTGCGCTTCTTCCCTCTTCGGAAGATGCAGCTTCAGAGAATCCGCCAGCGCTCCATCCTCCGACGGACAATATCACGTTTAGTTCGGGATGTTCATCTTTTGCCCTTCGTAGGACATCCATATGCTTCATATGATCCGTGCGGATCACATCATCCTTAACATGTCCGAATGCCACATTCAGGTGGGTCAATTTCATCAAGTCCTCCTGAGTCAAATCGGGAAGATTAGAGTCACCGACATAACCAGCCACAATATATGTTTGTCTCATCGTCTTATTTCACTCCTGTTCATATTATGGTTTCGTTACTCCGGAAAGTACCTGTAGAGCTTCCTTAGCAATCCCCAGCTTATACCCCGACTCCGTATATCGAATTCGATCTTGTTCATCTAGTACGTAGACGTGCGGGAAGCTAACTTCCCTCTCCACGAGCTGTAACATAAAGCCCCGTAGTGAATCATATACGGAATCTCGAACGATCATGCTACCGGACGGCAGACCCTGATAACTCGAAGGATCAAACGATGCGTTCCATTTATCATCACCGACCACAAGAATGATTGGAGCGCCGATTTCCGAGAACGGCTCAGCAAGCTCACAAATTTCGCGGATCAAATGCTTAGATGGCTCTCGCTCCGGTTCGATCCAGGCGATCAAAGCTCCTTTCGTACCCACCAGTTCTCCTAGTGTCTTATCTGTCCCGTCCGACAGGGCGAATAAGCTGTTCCGATTGACTGAACCAAGCACTGGAATGTCAAGTTCGACACTGCGGAATGTCAGGGTCACCTCTGTCTGTTCACCGGCATACACCGTGAAATAAGTACAGCGGATCTGTGCTGTTCCATCCTTCAGACGTATGCCCGTTATCATTCGGTAAGATCCCTGCTCGACTTCGAACGGCTCATCGTACACATCCGATTTACGTTCCTTATAGAGCAATGTTGTGTAAATTCCGTTCTCCAAGCGCGCAAAAGTGAAATTCTCAGAATACGAAGCTATTGGGGCCTCCCTCGTCGATTCGGCATCTAGAAGACATAACAGTGTGCCATTATTCTTCTTCTCCGTATCATGATCGGTTTCTTTCCCGAATACCGCATCTTTCCAGCTATCATCTGTCATATATTGCGGCTTCTGCTCACTCGGATGCAGTCGTGCCGGGATTCCTAGACTGCGGCAGACGGTCACAAACAGAATATCGAGGGAAGTACGGTCTCCCTTCTTCAACTGGAAGGTGCCAAGGGGTGTTCCCTTACCTTTTAGTTGAGAAAAATCTTCCCTGATCTCCCACTCTTCATCCAACCGGCGCGCCAGAAGAGATGGATTCACTCTAAATATAGCCGATTCCTCTTCGGTGAATTCGCCTTGGAAAAAGCACTTATACGGTCCAATCATTTCATATTGTACGCGCGGACAAAGGATATACCGTACAAAGATATCTTCCTGAACCTCTCCTTGATGAGAGAGAGATCCAATTAGATGATCGTCCAAGGTATCACGGAACGTATCTATCAGATCTTTTTCATTCAAGCTTTCTAGTAGACGCAGCGGCCACTCGCCATGGTCAAGACAACGCTCCTCCAGGAAAGCAGCAATTTCGCGGCTGTTCCCACGCGCTTTGTGCAGCACATCCCATACCCGCTCAGGCTGTAGGTCCAGTATTCGGGCAAGATCACTGGCTTGAGCTTCATTTACGAATGTCTCCTCGTAGCTTTTCCGGATCAACATCCCATTCTCGAGACGGCCGTTATGTCGCTGTATCTCTTCCTCGGATATCGGTTCTGATGCGTCGCCCTCCCGTTCCGGCGGCGGGACCAGATTAAAGTCCACCGTTCCTTCTGGCTGTTGTGTCCGGTCAAGAACGACCTCGAAATGTTCACCAGCTGCAACTGTGATTTTCTCTTCTCCCCACCGGCCTGCATCTACCGCACGAATGACAAGATCACCAAACCCGGTCTTGAATGAGACCTCTCCCCATTCGTTCGTCGGCAGCACGGCAATGGGTGATAATTCTGCCGTATTGTATAACTCGAAGAATACCTTGGCACCTTCAATCACCTGACCCTTCTCATCCTTCACAAGAATCGTGATTGTCCGCGTAGGTGCATAATTACCGAGCAGATTGATTTCCGTAAACCACTCGTGAGCAAGCGTGATGTCCTCTGGACCAGGGTAGTTCGCAGGAATCCGCGTATTAATAAGCATCGCTCTTCGAGCAGGTGGACTAAACCATCCTTGGTTCAGTTGCGGCTCCGGTTCACATGCGCCGATGTAAACCCACTGCCCATCGGCCCATGCTTCCACCCAAGCGTGGTTATTGTCGCAATGAGCCCAGCGTGGGGTATAACACTGTCGGGCAGGAATGCCCAGGCTTCGCAACGCCGCGACCGCCAGTGTCGATTCTTCGCCGCAGCGGCCGCGCGCATTCCTAATCAGCGTCAGCGGTGAAATCGTCCGCGAATCACTTCCAATATATGTCGCTTTCTCATGGCACCAATAATTCGTCTCTAGAATAGCCTCCGCCATTGACAAGTTCGTGGTGCGATCTGCCAACTCAGCGAATAAGATGCCTCGACAATCTTCGATATTCTCACTATTCACCCGATACGGTAGTACGAAATGTAGAAATAGGTGATCAGGAACCCTTACGCCCCATGGAACCCGCTTGCGGATGTCCAACGTTTGGCGGACATGGCTCAAGAATAATGAACCGTCGTAATCGGCCAAATCATTCAAAGGCATAAACGCATACAAGAATTTGAGTGCCCACGTCTCTTCTTCCGTTAGTTCCTGCCAAAATATATTGAACAACTGGACATTTCGGGCCTGAGCAACAAGCTGTTTCTCGCGGAACTTACGTTCGATAAGTTCCATAGTCCGATCATCCAATGAGAACACAGAGGTTTGAATAGTCATTAGTCATCACTCCTTCCACAACTTTCCATCTTCCCTGATATATAGGGTTGCGCTACTGTCGGATGACGGCGCTGAAATCAGAAACAGTCTACTGGTAACTTCAATTGTTGGTGTAATGCTCCACGGCTCGTTCCCCATCAACATCTTCACATCTGTCGTAAATTCACCGTTGATTGCAAAGAAATTGCGCTCACGATAATATAACTTGCGTAGTTCCCACTTCATGCGTTCATCCGGCGACGGCTCGAAGTATTCAGGGCCGTCCTTATCGGCAAACACGACATAACCCCATAATTCTGGGTAATGCATATTAATAATTCCCATCGGAGACCACACCCAGTTATCCTCTGGATAAGGCTTCCCTGTGTCTGGATTCAGAACCTTACAGTATTTGTCATCCTTAACCTCTACGCGCCAATCTACGCGGGAGAAATTAACGCGCCAGAATTCACCTTTTACCGGCGGGCGGCCTTCGAGCGCACATTCTCGCAAGCTAGTCCAAGGCATAGCCACTTCAACAGTCCATTTTCGATTTACCGCACTTGGACAATTCAACTCACCCTCAATATTCACCGCCGTCTGTAGTCCGTTAATATCCCAACCATTAACCGGAGGGCCACCATCACGATATGGCTTAACCAGCAGCAGATCCCATACCGTATTCAACGCATTGATTTCGAACTCGTAATATTGATGTGTATCTCCGTCAGGATCAATGAAAATTTCAAAATCGTTATCATAAAAAATAACCGAATCCCGTTCCGTCAACGTAGCCCAAATCTGTTCTTCCATCAGTTCGGCCGCAAAGTAAAAATAATCATCGTCCCACAGCATCTTCATGCGGGTTCGCTTCGCAGGCTTCGAACGGAGGTCCCCTTCAATATCAACGAAATCGTTACTCCAATCGGCTTCGGTCCAGAACGGTTTATCCACTCGACCGTCCAGAATGAGTGGCTCAGTCGCACGTTTGCAAATATAATGTTTCGGGTTATATTCAATATTCGGCTCCGACACGCCACTTTGATTCAAGTCATTCCCTCCTGTCGTTTATATGTTTAAATCTTAAGATCATGTACTTACCACTAATTTAATCCTATTTCCATAATGATCCTCCTCGTATTTGGTTGATTTTCTTGTTATCATGAAACAAAGAATGGCAAACATATAAATGTAAATATATAGGAACTTCATCACCCGAGAATTTACTGGAGGCCAACTACATGAAACCGAATTACTTTAAGTCCAAACTATTCTTGAAATATATTTGGTCCTATTTGTTCATTTTGTTAATCCCTTTAGTCCTTATTACCGTGTTCATCTATGAAAACGCTGTCAGTAATCTCCGGGCTGAAATTGAACACTCTCATCTCAATCAATTAACACAAACCAAAAATATCATTGACGACCGGATGAAAGAAATGAGTGACATCGCTTCGCGTATCTCTTATGACGAGCGGCTTACTCCATATCGGGTTCATGATCCCTATTTTGGCAGAGAAGCCATTCAAGCACTGGATCAATATAAAGCCCCAACTTCCATCATTAGTGAAATGTTCTTGTATTTCCACAATGATGAACGAATTTACTCTTCACAAGGAATGTCGAGTCTAGACGTATTTACGAACAAATATAGCTTCCTCCATTGGACTCGTAAAGACCTCACCCATGATTTGAATAACGTCAAATTTCCAACGATGCGCCCGGCAGAGATCGTCAACCGCAAATCCTTGCAACAATCGACTCTGACTTATCTTGTTCCGATTACACCGAACAGCCCTAGCCCGCACGGAACAATCATGTACTTCATCGAAGAGACCAAACTTACTGGCTTAATCGATTCAATTCTAGGCAATTACCAAGGCCTATCTTATATTTTTGATAACAACGGCCAAATTCTAACCGATAACCGTCAAGGTGAATCCCTTATGGATGCCGAAGCCAATTCCTTATTTGGACTGTCTCCAGGGATTCACAGCCAGTCATTAAATGGCAAGCAGCATTCCATCGTATCAGTTAAATCAGAAAATAATGGATGGACATATGTGACATTGATGCCTAGCGCTCAATTTTTCAGCAGCGTCCTGCATGTTCGAAGCTTCATTATCATGTTGTTCTCCATCGTTGTGCTCGTCGGAGCCGTGATCGCCATCATGTTGGCCCGAATTCAATACCAACCCATATCCATTCTGGCGGAGTTCGCTAATTCTAACGTCAAACCAAACCGATCAACCCACGAATCTGTCCCTCCCGGCAACGAGCTTGAGCGAATTCGGACAGCGCTACTAGATTTCAGCTCACGCGTAGACCTTCAAGAGCCCTATGCACGGAATCACTTTCTCTTCATGTTGTTGAAATACGACAATGCCCAGAGCCAGACACCAGATCTCCTTGAAACGTTCAATCTTCAATTCGACCGAACTCACCACTTCGTTATGGTGATCGGGTGGGGCGAATTGGAAAACGGGCACAACAGTAAAGGAGATAGACTGGAGATCATCAAGCTTCTTAACCGGATGGAGTTCCCCGAATTGGCTGCACATGCCTACGGCGTTGAACTCCCTCAACCGGATCAACTCGCCCTTATTGTCAGCTTCAACCTAGATGTCGCCATGCAAGAGTTCGTCCATGTCCGACACATTGTCGAAGGCATATGCGGTAATATACTTCAAAGGGTCGACATTATTCCATCGATTGGCGTCGGGACCTGTTATTCGAGTCCTAACCAATTTAATCAATCCTTTATTGAGGCCTGTTCTGCGTTTGAATTACGCATATCAACCGATCATGGCACTGTCACTTTTTTCGAGAAGCTGTCCTATACGCCAGACCACACGTTCTGGATCCCGGATAACGTGTTGCTGAAGCTCTCACAAAGCTTGAAGCAAGGAAGCTATGATGTAGCAGCACAGATGATCAGTCCGGCGTTCCGTACTTTGCATACATCAGAAATTTCCGCACTGCTTATGCGCTGCATCTGCTTTGACATTCTGAATACGATGCTGAAGACCGCATCTGAACTCGGCATCGATAACGCGACACAGGAAATGGCTCCCCATATGATGTTCAATTCATTGGATGATTTGGAGCGCAGTTTCCTAAATATTGCTTCCCAGATCTGCGCTCAGGTCGAGCGTAATCAAATGAAGAAAGAACATTCCCTAATAGATCAGGTTATTGCCTACATTGACAGTCATTATATGGACCACAATCTCAGTCTAGAGACGATATCCTCCGAGTTCGCCATCTCTCCTTCGCATGTCAGCCGTTCATTCAAGGAGAAGATGGGATTAAACTTCATCCCTTATATATGGAAAAAAAGGATGGAAGAGGTTATGCAACAATTAAAAACGACGAACGACCCGTTAAAGGACATTATTATGCGAGTCGGTTATCTCGATACACCGAACTTTATCCGTAAATTCAAAAAGGAAACTGGATATACGCCCGGCCAATACCGTAAACTTCACAAAGAGAACGAGCCGATTGAATCTAACTTCGTTGAAGAATAGCCATGATGCAACTAACCGATCATCATGAAACATGACCCGGTTAGCTTTGATACTTACATCTCATGGTTGGGCAGGTCTATTTGTTACTTGACGTTCCAACGATCGTATGCACCCTGATAAATTTCCACAATACGATTACCACCCATTTTTTCAACTTGAGCCTTGTATTTATCCCAATTGGAGAGAGATTCCTGGCCCGTTACGAATTTCGCTTCCATCTGTTTAACATAGGTGTCTAGATCGGATCGCAAAGCGGAAGTCTCCTCTTGCTCTTCATTTGTTAAATAAACACTTGGGAATGGCGATTTAGCGATCGGAACTAACTTCTCTGCATTTTCCTTATCAATCCATTTGTCGAAATCAGTTCTTAATCCGTTATAAAGATCGATTCGGTTCATACCTGGAGCAACGATACTATAATTTGGCGTAATCTTCCCACGATATTCTTCACGATCACCGCCGTCTGGAACAGGAAGCCATTCTTTTACGTGGTTCTCTTTGTCTGTATATTTCCAAAGAATGTTCTCTGGACCTTGTCCGAACAAAGTAGCACCATCGTAACTGTATAGGTAATCCGCCCAACGCATCGAAGCTTCTGGAGCCGGATTACTGCTAGTAATGGCAAAGGTACCGTACGTAGAAAGACCTGGATGTTTACCATAAACAGGAGAATCAGCAATTTCACTCTTCAGTGGTGTCATCATTGGATGGCTAGCATCAGGCTCGCCGCCCAATGTGAAGCTAGGTATCCATTCGCCGAACAGTGCCAGTTGATTATTTTTACCTTTAGCCTTCTTCTGATCATTCGTCTGTGAGAACGTCTCGTGATCGAGTAGGTTCTCATTCCACAGACGATTCATGAATGTTACATAACCTTTATATCCCTCTTCCATATATGGGTAGTGCACTTTATCTTGCTTATCGACGTAAATATCCTCGTTATACATCCCCCAGAAGCCGAAGAAGTACATGCGTAAATCGTCAAGCTTCACGGATGTAAGTGGAATTTCATCTTGCTTACCATTACCGTTTGGATCCTCTTCTTTAACACGCTTCAAATAGGTATACAACTCTTCTGTTGTCTTAGGTTCTGTTACATTAAGAGCTTTCAAGAACTTCCCGTTATACCACATCGGACCTCGATACCATACGGCAGACAAGTCGATGTTCGGTAAAGCATAGATATGACCATCAGGCGTCGTAATTGACTTGCGGATATCCGGATTTTCATCGAGAATTTTTTTGAGGTTAGGCGCGTAATTATCAATCAAATCTTCGAGTGGTACAAGTACACCCTGACTTCCGTATGTCACTTGTTCCGAAGGTTTAATGTCCGCTGCATAGAATATGTCTGGCAAATTACCACTAGCAAACACGAGGTTCTTCTTCGTTAAGAAACTTTCCTGTGTCGCATTATTGTATTCCATCTTGATACCTGATAATTTCTCCATTTCTTGAAGCGTAGGCATTTGGGTCCAATCCTGAATACCTGTGTCCTGAGACATCATCTTCAAGGTAAGCGGTTTGCTAACAATCGGGAAGCCCTCTTTACTCACGTCTGCAGCTGTGTTGGAAGTACCGGCTTCTTTTGAACCCTCATTCGATGAGCTACAAGCAGCTAATACGGACATGGACAAGGTGAGACATAACAACATAGCTGACGCTTTACGGATTTTTTTCATACCTTTTTTCTCCCCTTTTAATATCATTAATATATAAGATCAGCCCTTAACGGAACCAATCATGACACCTTGTACAAAATAACGTTGAAGGAACGGATAAATTGCGATAATTGGCAACGTTGCTACGATAATGACTGCGTATTTAACCAAAGCTGCGACTTCTGCCTTATTATTAAGTGCCAACGCCGTCGTCGCATCCATGGATCCTCCTGGTTGTGCGGACATTTCTTGCAGAACTAGAATTTGACGCAAGATCAACTGTAGTGGAAATTTGTTCTCGTCGTTCAAATAAATAAGAGCCGAGAAATAGCTATTCCAATTCCCTACACCGTAGAACAATCCCATAACGGCAATGATCGGCATCGACAACGGAAGAACGATTTGGAAGAAAAGACGCATATTCGTACATCCGTCGATTTGGGCTGCTTCTTGCAGTTCACTCGGAATCGTAGACTGAAAGAACGTCCGAGATACAATGATATTCCAGATCGAAGCTGCCGATGGGATCACGATCGCCCATATGGTATCTACCATACCTAGGTTTTTAATAAGTAAATAGCTCGGTACAAGGCCCCCTCCGAAAAACATGGTGACCATAAACATACCCATAAAAAAGTTGCGTCCAGCAAAGTCCTTGCGACTCAAAGCGTATGCCGCTGGCAACGTGACGATCAGATTAATCATCGTTCCCACGACGGTATAGAGGATGGTATTTCCATATCCCCTCCATATACTCGAGTTCTCAAACACTCTTTTGTAACCATCAAACGTAATGCCTCTTGGCCATAGCCACATTTCACCGGAACTGACAAGCTTCGGATCACTAATGGAAGCACTTAGCATATACACCACAGGATAAGCCACAATAATAAAGGCCAAAAACACATAAATATAGGTACAAATAACAAATATCTTGTCTCGCCCGGTATCTTTAACGGTGGAAACCATCCGACTCACCCTCTTCCTCTACCACAAACTGTTCTCATTGGTTCTGCGCACGATCTGGTTCACCGTAATTAACAGGAATGCATTAACAACCGAGTTGAACAAACCAACCGCCGTAGAGAAACTGTATTGGGCATTCAGTAGCCCTGAACGATATACGAATGTCGAAATGACGTCCGATGCTTCTATGTTCAGTTGGTTTTGCAATAGTAGTATTTTCTCAAACCCTACACCTAGCAAACTACCCACATTCAGTATCAATAGAATCGTCATGGTTGGAACTATGATTGGAATGTTGATATATCTGATGCGTTGAAGCCGCGTTGCTCCATCAATTATAGCTGCTTCATGTTGCTGGGGATCCACGCCGGACAAAGCTGCCAAATAAATAATTGTTCCCCAGCCTGCACTCTGCCAAACGCCCGAGAACACGTACATCGTCTTAAACCATTTGGGATCTGTCAGGAATTGAGGTGCGTTAAATCCAAGCCATTCCATGATATGAACGACAATACCCGATGAGGGAGACAAGAATGTAATGATCATACCACCCATTACGACGACGGAAATAAAGTGAGGTGCATACGTTACGGTCTGAACCGTCTTTTTAAATGGCCCGTTCCTCACTTCATTGAAAGCCAACGCCAAGATAATCGGAATTGGAAATCCAACGGCCAGTTCATACAGGCTAATGCTAAGTGTGTTCCATAACAAATCCCAAAAGTAATACGAGTTAAAAAAACGAATAAAATGGTCAAATCCAACCCACGAACTGCCTAAAATACCTTTAGTAGGAATAAAATTCTTAAACGCAATCTGTATACCGTACATCGGCCCATAATGGAAAATAAGGAAGTAAAAAAATGCTGGCGCAATGAATATATACAATTCCCAGTTCTGAATTATTTTGCTCCATCTCTTCTTCTTTTCCTTCTTCTCCTTCACTTTCGGGATCACGCTACTTGTTATGTTACTTTTTGTATCCTGCAAAGTATCACCCCTTCCTGATTTAGTTAGTGTTCCTCTGGTTAGGTTATCGACGCCATGATTCGATTATTGGCAGCGCTTACAAAAAGAATACTCATTAGCAGACAAATATGTAAATATGTTATTTCCTATCACCCCAAAACCGTATACTAACGGGCATACCACGATAAGTGGTCGATTTAGAACACCTAGATAACATGTGTCATTCTTGATCAAAACCCTCAGTTTATCTCTCTGCACAAATTTAACCTATCGCTCCACACAGGCTGACAGCTACTTTATCACGGATTTTGGATGAGATATCAAAAATAACATGTAAGCGTTTACAATATAAATGTGGAAAATGAGAATCATGAGTTCAATAACACAACCGATATGAATGTAAAAAGACTGCCCTAGGAGCAATAAAGCTCAAGGAACAGTCTTATAATCTACCTAATAGGCGTTGTCACTCTTAAATCCGTTCTTAATCGTCTTCATAATGATTTTGACATCTAACAGAATAGTCCAGTTCTCAATATAGAAAATATCGTGGTTAATTCGTTCTTCAATAGATGTATCCCCACGTAATCCCTCACTTTGCGCCAAACCTGTAATACCTGGACGCACATGATGTTTAACCATATATTTAGGAATTTCATCACGGAATTGTTCTACATAATATGGACGTTCTGGCCGTGGTCCCACAACACTCATATGTCCCATCAACACGTTAAAGAATTGGGGAAGTTCATCTAAGCTAGTCGAGCGTAGAAACGTACCGAAGTGGGTTCGTCTCGGATCATTCTCCGTTGTCCACCCTGTATCTACTGAATCTTGTGGCAGGAACCTCATCGAACGGAATTTATACATCATGAAGTTACGGCGATTGAGTCCGACTCTCTCTTGCTTAAATATAATTGGGCCTGGGGAGGTACATTTCACACCTATAGCAACGGCCATCAGTATCGGTGAAATCAGAATAATGGAAAAGAGAGCAAATATAATATCGAACAATCTCTTGAACATTCGGTTCCCCGCCACATCAAGTGGAATATCCCTTACGTTAATCATAGGCATGCCCGCGAAATTATCGAAGTAAGGCCGAGCTGGTAAATAATCAAAAAAGTCCGGTATGATAAGCGTTCGCACGCCCGCCTTCTCGCAATGAACGATGATATTCGTATATTTGGAATGCGCGTCAAGCGGTAGGGCTAGAACGACTTCATCTATGAGTTCCTGGCTAAGTATGCTTTCAAGATCATCCAAATTACCGAGAATTGGCTTATACTGTCTTGACTCCAGCTTATCCCACTCCTGATTATCATCTAAGAAGCCCACGACCTCATAACCCAATTCAGGATACTGCCTAAGATTGTTAAAGAAGCGTTTCCCTAACGTGCCAGCACCCACAATCAATACAAATTGTCTATTATAGCCTTTCTCACGGAAATGCTTAAGCGAAGCCTTGAGGAAATATCGATATAATATAATGACCAAGATATTTAAGCCCAAATAAATGGCTAAATAAACACGCGAAATATCAATCTCTTTAATCACAAACATAATACTAATTAAGATGAACATGCTGATAAAATGAACCTGTATAACTTTGAAAAATTCATCTGCAAATCTTTTTTTCCTCTTCGGAGAATACAGCGTCACTAGAACACCTGTTACAATCGCAATCACACCGTAGATGAGGCTCCAAAACAAATACTTCTCTATAGGCATCGGAGTCTCATAAGGAATCCAGCCACTTTCGAATTTGAGCCACCATGCGAGCAGAAATGATATCTGCACCACAGCATAATCCGATAAAATATATAATTGAGTCAATAACCCCTGACTTCTACGAATCATAATCTCGCCTCCACCTGATTGTCTGCGGGCTTCGAAACTGGCTTCGATCTCGTCAGCTTGTTCTTAAGTAGCGCCAGCGAAAATTTCAAACCTATCCCCATATATATAACGCCATTAGTCCACCAAAAGTATTGGTCTTTGAAATGTTTATGATGAAATACAGCCATTGCACGATGAAATTCATAAATAATACGAGTGGGTCTGCGACGTGCGCTTCCCCCTTTGTAATGTACGATAGTCGTACGAGGGTAATAATGAATCCCCCAACCAGCCTGCTTGATACGATAACACCAATCAATATCCTCCCCATACATGAAGAAGGTCTCATCTAGGCCTCCTACCTGCTCCATGGTCTCGCGTCTAACCATCATAAAGGCACCGACCAAACAATCCACAGGATACTCTTGATCAGGATCTAGATGCCCAAGTTGGTACTGATTGAACTTCGGATGATCCGGAAATAAGCGAGATAAGCCGAATGCATAGTAAAAAGACGCCGATGGCGTCGGAAACCCACGTTTGCATGCCTTATCAAGCGTTCCATCAGGCAGAATAATCTTGCAACCCGAGGCTCCTACCGTAGGATTCTCATCCATAAATGAGATCATCGTCTCTAGCGTATCTTCACGTATAATCGTGTCGGAATTAAGAAGTAGAATATGTCGTCCCTTAGCGATGTCCATCCCTTGATTATTCGCCTTAGCAAACCCAGTATTATCATCATTAACGATAAGTGTAACTTGGGGGTACTCTGCTGAGATACTCTCAATTGATGAATCGATAGAGTCGTTGTCTATAACAATCACTTCAAAAGTGTAGCTAGTATTCGAAGAAAATACGGACTGTAGACAGTCCAATGTTAGCTTGCATGTGTTGTAATTAACAATCAAAATACTTAAATCCATATGAAAGGCACATCCTGACAATAATAGTAATCTATCGACATTATTATAACATACGCAAGATAAATCAGGAGACTTCTACAATGTTATAACTTACCCGCTATAAAAACCATTTTAAAAACGATGTTATCTATTGTTGACTGTCGATAAAATGGAGTCTTCATAATATATATAACGCGCTTAAATAGATTTTGTTGCTGTATTTGTATAAGATGTTGAATTTCATTACTCTGTTGAGGCTCCATCAATTGTGTATATACGGCTAAGAATTCCATAGCTTGATTACTAAGAATATAATGATTCTGTCCTTTTAAAAATCTCCGAAATCGCTTTTTCCATTTATCCACCCATCCATCTGTTGATCCGCCTAAGGCATTTGATTGATGCTGACGATAAAGGATGCTTGGTTCCGAATCAAATACAACTTCCCCAAAAGTAGACACGACCAAATAAATCCACCAATCATGCATAATAACGTTCTTTAAGTTATGAGGGCGATTATTTTTCACGAGATTCAAAGCTTCTTTATTTATAATCATAGTACAGCCAACACACACATTTTCTATTAACGCATTATAGGGAGATAATGATTTCTGAGGTGGGCTTGGCCATATGTCCAAGTGAGCTAAATGCTGATTAACCATTTGTGTCGTTGAACAATACATTAATGGCTGACCTTTTTGTATTTGATTAATAAGGGATATCCCTCTTTTAAGTTTGTTATTATTCCATACATCATCTTGGTCACAAAATGCATAGAAATCATATCCAACTGAAGCCTTACCTAACAAATCGAAAAAACTACCGACAACTCCCACATTTTCATTCTCAGAAATACAAATTCGATCTGGATATTGATATATGTATTTCTTCAATTTCCCCACAGTACCATCGGTAGATCCATCATCACGAATTACAATATGAAGTTCAACATCTTCCTGTGAGAGCAAGCTCTTGATTTGATCATCTATATATTTCTCACCGTTATAGGTAGATAATAGCACCTGGACTTTGAAGCTTTCCAACGTTATACCTCCTTCATATTAAAAGCAGTTAATGCCTTATATTATACCATTATTTAAGACATCAATTAGATATGCTTCCATACAACATAAAATCTCTCGATCAATTCGACAATTGACCGAGAGACTTAAATACTCTTATTTATTTTGAAGTAGATTCTAAGAGAAAATCCTTCAACCCTTCTCGCCAATGCCGTAAATCCTGAAAACCATTTGTCCGAATCGATAGATGCTCCATCACTGAATTAGCTGGGCGATGAGCTGGACGGGGGAATTCATCTGTCGAACAAGGTTCTGGCTGAGCAATAATGTTGATTCCCAACTGACGCGCTTCCTCAAAGATAGCCTGTGTAAACTCATACCATGTACATGCACCACTATTGGATGCATGGTAAACACCATACTTTTCAGTTGGCATAAGCTCTAATAAGAAGTTAGCAAGGTCAACCGTATAGGTTGGAGAGCCCTTCTGGTCATGTACAACTTTTAGAGAAGTCTTTTCTTGACCGAGACGCAACATCGTTTTGACAAAATTATTCCCATAAGCACCATATACCCAAGACGTCCTAACGATAAAATATCGCGAAGATAGGCTCTGAACTAACACCTCTCCTGCACGTTTGGACTTTCCATAGATACTTTGGGGATTTGTATTGTCATACTCTTGGTACGGCTCTGTACTAGTGCCATCAAATACATAGTCAGTACTGATATAGATCAGTTTTGATCCGTTACTTTCTGCAGCCACAGCTATATTTCTCGTGCCTACGGCATTCACCTTGTAAGCACCATCTATATCTGTTTCAGCAGCATCCACAGCTGTATATGCAGCACAGTGGATGACAACATCCGGCTGAAATTGACCGATCACTTGTTGGCATTGTTCAAGATCCGTAATATCTAATTCTTTACGATCACATGCAATCACATCATGACCGTTATTACGTAGTATAGTAACGACATCCGTTCCCAATTGACCGGTTGCTCCTGTTACAACTGCTCTCATAGGGAATCTCCCAGGCGCTCCCCATACTGTGTGATCTGATATTGTTGGTACTCACCCGATTGAATACGGGTCCACCAATCTGTATTATTCAGATACCACTGAATCGTCTCTTTAATGCCCGTCTCGAAATTATACTTCGGCTTCCAGCCTAACTCTTGTGTAATTTTCGTTGGGTCTATACCATATCGACGGTCATGACCTAGGCGATCCTCCACATAGGTGATTAGAGATTCTGGTTTATTCAACTCTTGAAGAATAGTCTTCACAATATGAAGATTGGTACGTTCATTGTTACCACCAATGTTGTATACTTCGCCCACACGTCCTTGATGAATAACAAGATCAATCGCACTACAATGATCTTCAACATAAAGCCAGTCACGAATATTTAACCCATCACCATAAATAGGTAAAGCCTGATCACTCAATGCACGAGATATAATCAATGGAATTAGCTTCTCAGGGAATTGATAAGGTCCATAGTTATTAGAACAACGAGTAATATTTACAGGCAGACCGAACGTTTCATGATAAGCACGAACTAAGAGATCTCCCCCCGCCTTACTGGCGGAATAAGGACTATTCGGTTCTAATGGCGTACTCTCCATAAATAGACCCGTATCTCCGAGTGAACCGTACACTTCATCTGTTGATACCTGTACATACTTCGTTACACCATATCTCTTAGAGGCATCAAGAAGTACCTGTGTACCCAATACATTGGTCTTCACAAATACTTCTGGCTCCAGAATACTCCGGTCCACATGTGACTCCGCTGCAAAGTTAACAACCACATCAATACCTTGCTGGAATATTTGATCGATGGCTTGACCATCCGTAATATCCGCTTTGATAAAGGTGTAATTGGGATGATTCTCAACCGATTTAAGATTCTCTAGATTTCCTGCATATGTTAAAGCGTCAACATTCACAATCTGGTAATTTGGATGTTGCTGCAGCATGTATATTACGAAATTACTACCAATAAATCCGGCACCACCGGTAACAAGAAGTTTCATTAGAAAATATACCCCCTACTCAAAGTTCAGTTCTGCATCTTTCAGCAGTGGATGACGTTGATCTTTATCCGAAAGGATTGGGTTGGACGTAGGCCAATCAATCCCCAAAGCTGGGTCGTTCCATAGTATGCCACGGTCGTTCTCCGGCGAATAATATTCGTCCACTTTATAGAATACCTGCGTATTCGGAACAAGCGTGCAGAAGCCATGAGCAAAACCATTTGGCACAAGAATTTGACGATGGTTGTGTTCACTTAAGATAACCCCCACCCATTGACCAAAGGTTGGTGAATTACGACGAATATCAACGATCACGTCGTAAATTGCACCCGATAGTACACGGAGCAGCTTCGTCTGAGCTTTGGGATTAAGCTGATAGTGAAGTCCACGTAGAACCCCTGGCTCTGCGGAAAGGGATTGATTATCTTGAATAAAGTCATAATTAATTCCCTGTTGTTGAAATATAGCCTCGTTATAACTTTCCATGAAATAGCCACGACTATCTCCATGGACAATTGGCTCGATTATACTCGCACCTTGTAGTCTTAGAGGAGTAACTTTCATAACTTAGAGTTCCTCCTTACATTTATAGTTTTAATTTACCGAATGCTTCTCCAAAGTTCAACTCCTGAGACAACTCGTTAGCTCGTGCTAATGAAGCATGCGTCCCTGCATCCGTCCACCAACCCTTAAGAACATCAAATGTAAGCTCATTTCGGTTAATATATGCATTATTCACATCCGTGATTTCTAATTCGCCTCGGTTAGAAGGTTTTAAGGTTTTCACGATATCAAATACTTGTTGATCAAACATATAGATTCCTGTTACTGCATAATTTGATTTCGGTTGTTCTGGCTTTTCTACAATAGAGATAATACGTTCGCCTTGAAGTTCGGGTACTCCGAATCGCTTAGGATCGTGTACTTCTTGGATTAGAATCTTGGCGCCATTCTTCTGTTCTTTAAAATTATGAACATATGGCGTGATATCATCCTCGAATACATTATCCCCTAAGATGACTACCATTTGATCTTCCCCTACAAAATGTTCAGCTAGATCAAGTGCTTGAGCAATACCCCCGGCTTCATCCTGTACTTTATAGGTGAAGGAGACACCCATATCTCTACCACTACCAAGTAAGTTAACAACATCTCCCATATGTTCCTTTCCAGTGACAATGAGAATGTCGTTAATACCGGATTGCTTAAGTTTATATACCGAATGAAAAATCATTGGATATTTACCTACGGGAAGAAGATGCTTGTTTGTAACTTTCGTTAAGGGATATAAGCGTGATCCAGTACCGCCTGCTAATATTATACCTTTCAATGTGTTACCTCCATTCATTTGCTTTTAATAATAAGTTTAGAGAGTGTATAGGTAATCGGAATTGTTATTACAATAACGATTAAAGGTACAATTTGAACTGATAAGAGTAACCACTCAACTAAAACGTACAACATGAGTATATTAACGAAATATTGCACTAGATACACAATAGGGAACTTAAGGAATTTCCTGAATGAAACTTTTTCTTTAAACACAAAAACTGTATTCAGATAATAAGATAGAAAAATTCCAGCTACATAAGAGATTGTATAAGACAGAGAATAGTTTAAAAACACGAGAAGCAGTAGATAAACTAAGTATGTAACTAATGTATTTATTCCTCCGCTAATGACAAATTTCAGAAATTCTTTATTCAAAAGTTTGGTCAATAACATAGGATGGTCTTTCTCTGCTTTCATCTAAAATCCTCCAAAGATATTCGCCTATAATACCTAACATGATCATTATAATTCCTAACAAAAAGGTTATCAAAGCAATAATAGTAGTCCAACCTTGAAGCTCTATAAAACCAAAAACAGTACCCGATATAACGAAAACTCCATACAAAAAGCTTAACAACGCTGTGAAAAACCCAATAAATGACATGAATCGGATAGGCGTGTATGAGAAGCTAACAAACGAATCCACAAAGAGTTTGATCTTCTTGGAAAGTGTCCATCTGGATTTCCCCAATTTCCTCTCTTGCCTTACATAAGGGATTTGCACTTGATCATGCCCTAGCCAATAGATGAGACTCATGATATTCGTATTCTTCTCCTGAATCTCCACTACTTCTTGAACCACTTGTTTATCAATTAATAAGAAATCGAATCCACCTTTGGGATATCCCTTTAATGCAAATTTCTCTAACAAATAATAATAAGTATTAGAAAACATCTTCTGGGAGAATGATTCTTCCCGATCTGCCCTAGTTCCAAGAACAACTTTTGTACCAGATTTCCAATGTTCCACCATCTCTTTAAACATTTCCGGTGGGTCTTGTAAATCAGCAGCTATAATACCAACACAATCACCAGTGGCGTATCTTAAGCCCGCCTGTATAGCAGACATTGAACCAAAATTACGACTTAACTTAATAACTTTAATCCGAGGATCTTGTTCTCTAGCCTCCGTCAACAATGAAAATGAATTATCCTTTGAACCATCATCTACAAAAACAAATTCAAAATCACACTCCGGCATAATATTCTGTAAGTCCTGCAATCTTGGGATAGTATGTGGAATATTTAATTCATTATAGTAAATAGGTACAACAATAGATAATTTAATACGGTCTGTAATCATTCACAACCTCCACTATTCTTTTCACATCATCCATATCCATTACTGGACTTATTGGAAGACTGACTATTTCGGAATGGATCTTCTCAGATATAGGGAAGGTTAATTCATTCCATTCTTTATATGCTTCTTGTTTATGGGGCGGAATAGGATAGTGAATCATCGTTTGAATTCCGTTATTATTCATATAACTTATGAAATCAGTTCTATTCGGAGTTCTAACAACAAACACATGCCATACATGTGATTCGGGTTTCTCTTCAACATGTGGCAATACAATATGCTCATTACTGATATTACCCAAGTAATAGGATGCAATATTTCTTCTGTAATCGTTATCTCGGTTCAAAAATTTTAATTTTTCACTCAAGATAGGAGCTTGTATTTCGTCCAATCTACTATTATAACCTTTGTGAATATTTTCATATTTCTTGTGTGATCCATAGTTCCTTAAGGCTTGAAGGGTACTATACAAACTCTCATCATTTGTCGTAATTGCTCCACCATCTCCTAAGGCACCAAGGTTTTTACCAGGATAGAAACTAAATGCAGCGGCATCTCCTAAATTCCCAACCTTGTGATCTGCATAAGTAGCCCCGTGAGCTTGCGCGCAATCTTCAATGATTCTTAGATTGTATTTCTCTGCAATACTCTTAATAGGTTCCATGTTGCATGCTTGACCATAAAGATGTACAACCAAAATTGCTTTCGTATTGGGAGTTATACATTCCTCTATTTTGTCAGGGTCTATATTATATGTCAGTAGGTTAGGTTCAACCAACACTGGCGTAGCCCCATTTGCAGAAATAGATAATATGGATGCAATATAGGTATTAGAAGGTACAATAATCTCGTCACCAGGACCAATATCGTAAGCTCTAATAATTAGTTCTAAAGCATCTAATCCATTAGCTACACCCAGAGCATATTTAGTCCCACAATAATCGGCAAATTCCGATTCAAATGATTTAACTTCTTCGCCCATAATATACCATCCGGAATGAAGAACCTTATGAACACTATTTAATATTGCTTCTTCATGACGTAGATTAATTTTTTTCAGATCGAGGAAAGGGATCAAATTAGCCCACCTACTTCTATTAATTTATTATTTCTCAACAATGATTCCATCTTCCAAGGCGTATTGCTTTTCGCAAACTGGACATAACAATTCATCATTCAACTTTTCTCCACAGTTACAAATATATCCTTTGAATCTAGCTGGGTTACCATACCACAATGTATTGTTAGGAATATTCTTGGTTACCAACGAACCTGCTCCTACCATCGCATATCTACCTATCGTATTACCAGCGATAATCGTTGCATTCGCACCTATAGAAGACCATTCTTCAAGAAAAGTACTTAAGAACGAAGTCGGATACTGCTTAGACCGAGGTCTCATATCATTAGTAAAGGTCACGTTAGGACCGATAAAAACATTATCTTTCACCCTCAAGCCATCCCATAAATATACTCCCGATTTCACTGTAACATTGTCCCCTATAATTACATCATTCTCAATAAAGGTATGATCATTTACATTACAGTTAGAGCCTAGGACAGCACCCGTTAAGATATGGGCAAATGCCCAAACACGAGTGTTCTCACCAATATTTTCAGTTTCAACAATAGCCTGCGGATGAACGTAGTACTTTTTCATGAACCATACACCTCAATGAATTTATCGTAATCACGAATATAATCTTCAGAATCATATAGATGGGACGCAAGAACTAGTAACACACAGTCAGGAGAGAAGTCATACATTTCATGCCAATCGGTTGGTTCAAGAATAAGGACTTTTGTTGGTGAGTCTAATAAAACATCCGTTTTTCTGTTCGTATTATCTAGATATACCTTACAGTTACCTGACACACAGACTAAAGCTTGTCTTGTTTTATAATGAGCATGGAATCCTCTACGGACTTTTGGCATTGTATTATAAATATAAAATATTCTACTGATATCGAAGGGAAGAGATTTATTCCCTTCAATTACAGTCAATAAACCCCGTTCATCTCCTAACTCTTCAATTTCAATTAACTTACTCACCGCTACTCTAGCCATAATATCCCCCCGAAGTTATTGAAAACTATACTCTTATCTAATTCCCTCTAAAAAGTTCATATAATAATGGCTTTTACTACTCAAATAACACCACAGATGAGTTAGTGAAATTCCCAATTGGATTCCCATCATTGTCAGTTGCTATCATACGTATATAATAAAGTCCAGGTTTTTTTAAATACTTAGACAAGTCTAAGTGATAGTTACTTGAGTGGATAGAATTATATTTATACATATAGACAGAATCATTAGAAAAAGAATATCCATTTGGATATTCAAATGGCTGTGTACTTATCTCAAACGCAGTACCCTTTGCCCCCACCACATTGGTTGCATCAAACTCTAACATGATTTTCTTGTCAGACATACTTTGCCTCTTGAAGTTAATAGCATAATTCAATTTATAATAACCACCATCATTCCCCTGAATATGAAGAAATTTCAGGGTAGGAATCAACGAACTTCCTGTCTCTACCTCGATATTTTCCACTTCAATATCAACAGATCCAACAACGGGGTCAACTCTAAATTGAATGATAGAACCATTCTTCCACCAAGATATCTCATTTTTCACAGGAATATTGTACGTATGCGATAACCCATCAGCAATTATAGGGAATTCGACTTTCTTAGTTTCATCAAATTTCCTATCACCTTCAGATATCCAATATATTTTCCCGATTTCTGAATTAGACTGACGAACTGTCATTGTAATTGAAATGATATTTGATGCCCCAGAATCGAGCACTAATCTAGGTGAGAGAAGTGAGAGGTCATTGCCTTTAAAGTTTGTTAACTTATCGTTCATCTCAAGATCACCACTCCTAGCACTAATACCCCAATGATCTAACCTACTCCAACTAGGTAGACTATTCTCGTTAAGTTTAATTTTTTTGAAAGTTAAACTATTAATTAAGAACTTGCCATCAGTAATATCCATAGAAGGATCAATTCTAAACCCGGTAATTTTCTCCCCCAAATTCTCTATTTCTCTAGTTGAAATTGAATACGTATGAAATAATCCATCAGTAGTGATCGGAAACTCAACTTTCTTATCTTCACTAAAGTTGTTCTCTTCTTCGGTTGTCCAATACAATTGAGCTATGTTTGTGTTGCTCTTGGATATCTTCATTGTGATATCTATAGACTCAATATTTCTAGTATTCAAAGAGAGATTCTCGGTATATATATATGGATCATTACCAATGATATTATAGGTAGAAACACCATCTCTAGTGCCTTGCGGAATGATATCATCGGACTTACTCCAATCAAATAACTCTGTACCATTGAAATCAATATCTCGAGAAAAATCCATTTGATCAATCTGATCTGGAATAAATCCGATCAATTTATTATTGCTCAAATCATAATCATATATCTTTTTTGGAATACTTTCATCTACAATAAAATCCTTTAGTTGGCTTCCAAACCCATTTGCTGAGGTTGATCCATAAAATGAAATATTATCTAACCTTTTATTAAGAATAGGTGGAGCTAAAAAGTTTGTGTACCCATTTCTCAGAAAATATGCACCATAATAATTATCAGTCATCCCGAGGATTACTATCGGTTCATTCTCATTGGATCTAGCATCTCTGACATCATTAAATTCTGCAGGCAATTTACTTATTCTTTGACTCACATAATCCCATGGCTCCAAATTTTTATTGAGTACATAAGTGTTTACTAAACAAAAAAGGGTTAGTCCGCCAATCAATGCTGTATTTATAGTTTTTCTATTCACGAGCCTACTAAAGAAATTCACTGCTGACAAATCAGAAACTACGCTTATTAGAATTGTAATATAAAAAACTCCAGGCAGATACAAATTGCGACTTCCTTGTAGATCATGCCCGACAAATATAACTGGAGTTACTGGTGCTAGTGAAACAACAAACAGTCCTATCAAAAATATGTTTCTTCTGTTCACTATTTTTTTCAATCCTAATGCAATTAAAAATAATAACAATATCCCGCCAACCAAATATATGCCACGAAGAACGGAAACATTGTAAAAATCAGAAAAGTAATCAGAATTCCATGGAAAAACCAATTTTTTCAATGGGTATGACCATTTTTCAACTAAATCACTACTTATTAAAGACACTTTTTGATCATTATACCCCCCAAAAAATGTCCCTAGCGCAAACTTTCTAAGAATAAAATAGCATCCCAAAAGCACGGCATAGATCCAAGTCCTAGTTACAACAATTTTCGCAAATGTCTTATCTCTTATAGATTTTTCATACGAAAGTTTATATATTTCATATAATATAATTACTATTGGCAATGTTACCACAATTTCTTTAGATCCTAATCCAATACAAGCTCCCAGTATACTACTCAGTAATAATACAATCTTTTGATTATCTCTATAAATCATGTAGAAATAAAATGATAATAAGTAGAAAAATGTAGCCTGTGTATCAACACGTGCGATAATCCAATAAACAGCTTCCACGTGAATAGGATACAATAGAAAAATTAACCCACCTAATATACTTAACGGCATCTTTAATGTATTAATTAGTTTATAGATTATTAAGAAAACAAAAAGTGAATTACCAATATGAAACATTAAATTAGTGAAATGAAAACCAGATGGATTAAATCCCCATATTAGATGATCAAAAAATAAAGATATTGAGATGAAAGGTCTGTAAAAGCCAGTAACAGAAATATCTAACCAATTAGAATAAAAGTTTTTAATCAATAAATTATAATTACTAGAGACGTCTACAAGAAAACCCACATGAAGAAAATCATCAGATAAAAAGTACCCTCTAAAAATCGGCCAATAAAATGCACAACCCACTATGAAAAAGAGTAACGCAACAGCAATAATACTATACTTCTTCAAAATAACCTTCATTCCTTGCCTCCTACGTTGAAAATGATTATTAATAACAATCTAGTATTTATTTCTCTTTCACTTCAACTTCAAAATCAATAATTGCGTTATTAGGATCCTTAATATTCATTTTAAAGTAAACAATTTTATTACTAGCAGGCTCATTTAAACTCATATCTTTTTCAAATATTGATAATTTGATTGGATTGTTCCCCTCTACAGTCATATTCATAAATGGTCTTTTTAGCCCTAAACCAATTTGAGAAGGATCAAAATATGCAGTCGCTCCATTTACGAAATATAATCCGTTTAAATCTGCATATATGGATTTTCCAGGTTGTTCTGAGACATATTCATAAATAAATTGGTTAGTTTGCTTCACTATATCTGAAGATACTTCCCAGATTTGATTACTTCTTAATAATCCCCCTAGATACATAAATAATAATAGACTAACTAATATAGCATTCAATTTAATTGATTTAATTATTGTAAAAACAACATATATTAATAAGATTAACCCAATAGAAGATGGGAAATACAGGAATCTAGTATTTGGAACAAGATAGAAATTAGATAAGTTTGGCAAAAACATATAAATTGGTAATAGGCTTAGAATATACCAACAAAATAAAACAATTACTTTTTTATTGCCTCTCAAAGCAAGATAGATCATTATTAATGAGAAGAAAAAACTTATCCCAGTATAAATCCATAATCCATAGGGACCATTTAATCCAGTCGGAGCAAATACAAACCCAAATGGAATTGTTACAATGGATTTCAGTAGTTCAATATTAGGTGGATATTTATTTACAAGTCCTAAAGAAGAAGGAAGTATATAACTCCGAGTCATTAAATATAGAATCTCAATTACCCCAAATGTCAGTATTGGTACTATGATTTCCTTGTACTTCCGTTTCTCTCTCCCGCTTAACATCCACTCATAAACTACAAAAAAACCAGGAACAACTAATGCAAATTCTTTAGTTAATAACGCAACTATAAAGATAACTAAAGAAATAATTAAGTATAGACGTCTGCCATTCTCTCTATACTTGATCCAACATAGTATAGTGAATAAAGATAATACCGCACATAAAGGATCTGCTACTGCATTAATGAAAGTAATGGCTTCAGTATGTAGTGGATGTGCAATAAATAATAGAGCAATTATAAATGAACCCATCGGGTTAATAAACCTCAAGGAAATATAATACAAGGCTATGCTACTCATAAATAATAAAAACACACTAAATATATGATAACCCAAGGGGTTTAACCCCCATATTAAACCATTAAACGCAAAAACTAAGAATGTGGTAGGTCTCCAATAAAACCCACCACCAGCAGCATAATATAAGCTTTCAAGAAGTTTATTAAATGAAACCCAATAGTTGCTCGATTCATAATCAAATAAATCAGAAATGATATAAAAATCATCTGCTAAAAAATAATTATCTAATGTCATATAATAAAATAAAAAAGAAAAAATGAATAATATTACAATGGAATATTTAGATTTGAAAAAAGAATGATTATAAAACGAATTAACTGAAGGTGTCATATCACTTCTCCTTACCATTCCATATTTCAAACTACTTACTTCTAAGTTTAAGAAATATGAATATCATTTTTTTACCTATGCTCAATACTAATTTATTTTTCAACCGCAATCGAGTCAACACCTTCCACCCAATCGTCGATCTTATTGCATGCAGTTCAGACTCCAATTGATGAATTTGATTGTGATACTCACCTACAGGAACATCAAAACCATTTGGCAAATAATATTTTAGAGCAACAGAAATAATATGATTATCGAACCTCGATGAAATCTCTAAATCATTGAATGAGATAGAATAATTATCATATAATTCACTATATTGTTGAACCATATCCTGTTTCGTTTTAAATTTATATTGGACAATATTATTTTTAATTTTGATGAGGTCTTGTCCATTATCAATGATAGCATTTAACTTGCTAATAATGTCATCCAGGTGTATAGAATCAGCAATCCATCCTCCTCCAACATTACTTACTCGTTCCTGTAACGCTCCCATTGGAGTAACCAGAACAGGGATATCATGAAGCCAAGCTTCTGTTAAAGTATATGAGAACGTTTCCGGCCAAGGTGATAACAAGCATACTAGATCCAATTCTAGATTCTTAATAATGCTACCGAGTTCCTCTCTTTTATATTCTCCATGTTTCTCTAAATTTTTTTGAGAAAGCATATTGAGTCTCTGATCACCCAGGCCGCCTATTAGATGCCAATTCACCTTGTCTTTAGGATACTTAGTGATTACCTGATAAATAAGCTCGCTCCCTTTATTCGGGGACAAGCCTCCCAAAAATCCAATATTCCATATTTTTATATTTTTATCTATAGTGGGCTTTACTACACTTGATTCTGTAACTGTAGATCCATGTTCAATACATGTAATCCTTCCAACCATAGAATTGAACTCATGTTCAAATAACCCTTTAGTAAATGTAGATGGCGTGATGAATTGATCTACATACCCTATCATTTGTTCTACTTCTTGCTTCCATTTATTAATAAAAGCCGTATGGAATCCGTAAGTGGAACGCAGACATTGCGTACATTTATTCTCTGATCTATTATCGATACAATACTCATTGTTCTCATCCAGTAGATTCACCCGAGGACAGAATAAATAATAATCATGTAGTGTAAATAACACTTTCACATTATTTTTATGGGCAATGTAAGGAATATCGAATGAGTGTTTAATGAGATGATGAATATGGACCAAGCTAATTTCGAAACTACCCATTATGTTTTCGATAATTTCACTGTATTCTCTATGGTGGAAGTGTTGCAATGTAAGCACATCTTGGAAAGGAAAATGATATTTTGCAATATTCACTCCATTGTAATATTGCTTTAGCACTAATTCATTTCCATTAGAAACTAGAACAAAAGCATAATAGTTCTTCAATTCTGAAATTATATCTTTAACATGGTACTCCGTCCCACCAACGGGATGATTATAATTTTCATCAAAAAAGTTATGCAGAACAAATAGTACATTCCCCTTAACTTCTTCATAATATTTATGATTTGAAAGCCTTAAATGGATGTTATCCTGTATAGGCTTTAATGGATTTTTCACTATGAAATCATGTACATTTTTCTCATAATACGGATACCTAGCATTTAATGCCTTAAGATTTTTCTTAAGTAAATTTAACTTTTCGCCTTGAAAAGACATAGATCCCTTATGGAATATAAAAGTGCGATCATCCAACACATTTTTATATCCATGTTCAATGACTCTGCAGCAAAAATCATTTTCTTCTCCATAACCCTTACCAAATGTCTCCTGATCAAACAATCCAACTTCATCAATTACCGTTCTCTTTATATACATACAGAACCCTACTGCTGTGGGTATTTCAGGGTAATTCTCTAGTGAAATATTCTCAATAAAATGAGCAAATGAATCAATAGTATATCCTTCAGGTATTGAATTATCTTCAAGAAAGTTAGGCACAGAGCATATACTGCCATTGTTTGTTAGCGGCGTTACAGTGGCTACGGAACTATCAGAGTAAGCAACCTCTATTAACTTATCTAACCATCGACTAGTCACAACTGTATCACTGTTCAATAAAACTACATCATGATCGGAGTGAGACATCCCTTTATTTACTGTACCCACAAACCCCAAGTTTTCATTATTCTGAAGAATTATCAGATGCTCAATATTATTCAATTCATTTAGATATTCGTTAACTCTAGAATCCGGACTACAATCATTAATAATAACAATCCTATTGTTTGTTAAATCCGTATACGATAGCAAAGAGTCCACACATTCTTTGAGTTCTAAAGGAGCGTTGTAGACTGGAATAATTATATCGCAAGGTCGTACATTTCCCATCCTTGTTCTCACCTTTTTCTGATTTTTCGAATTACTTCTTTTAATGGGTTGCGTCTAATTTGATTGTGCAATACTTCAATTTGATTTTGCTGTTCCAATAATAAATCTTTTGAATTTACTAATTCATTTTCCAATTGTAATACTTGTATATCCTTATCGTTAATTGTGTCGTGACATTTAGAAATATAACTTATATTCTTATCAAGTTCTTTATCTTTTTGCGAAATAGTATCATGGCATTGATTTATATATTGTATATTTTCATTAAGTTCTTTATCCTTTTGAGAAATAGCACTATGACATTGATCAATATATTGTACATTCTCATTAAGTGCTTTATCTTTTTCTTCGATTACGTTATGGCAATGTTTAATATAATCTGTATTTTGTTCAATCTGCATATCTCTTACAACCATTGCAGCTCGAAGATCTTCTAATTCCTGTTGTTGCTTTTTAAACTCATCCTGTAATTCTTCGAGTGGCAACTCAACTTCATTGTTATATATTTCTAAATCAGGAACTTCACCCTCAAGAATATTCAACGATATAGTGATTAAATTTCTTGTTTGTATTATGAATGCGTCATCAATAAAATCTGTTTCTTCAAGTTGTAATTGTAAATTACACAACAAGAACAAGGATATTCGACTAAAGAATGACTCTTCATCAAATTCACCTAACGTTGAACAAATAAACTCCTCAATAATCTGCTTTGATTTATTGTTTTCCTTAAACCAATAGTAAAAACTTGCTTCATAAGAATTACCATTCAGAATGTTTAATTCATACAATAGGTGAAAATAATAAAACATAAACCTCATAGGATCAAGAAAAGAGTGTCTTGATGACTGAGTAAACTCAAAATCAATTAGACTCAATACACCTTCATTCTTCAGAACATTTGATGGGGTGAGATCCAAATGCACAAGATGTGCACTCTGTAGGCTATTTGTGTAATTCTCTATCAATTTATTCAAAACATCTATCTGAGAAGTTGATAGTTCCAGCAAATTAAACAACGATTCCTTGTTGTTTATGGCGTTATCCCCATAAGTATTTTGTTCATCCGAAGCATCGAGTTTGAGTTCCACTAATTCACTTAGCAACGCTGATGTTTTATTAAAGTCATCCGTTATATTATCAATCACTTCATTTACATCTTTAACAGATAATTTATTTACTCTCTTTTGCAAATCAGATTTTAATGAAGTTCCGTATCTATATTGTTCGATAGCAACATTTCTATCATTAATAACTGTTAAATCATAAGCAATAGGGGATCTAACCCACGACTTCAATCGCTTAAGATATTGATGCTCTTTTGTCACTTTTTCTTCCATAGCATTCTTAGATCGGAGGAATTTACTCACCAAGACAGGATGCTTTTCATGATTTTTAAAAATTAAGACAGTACATTTTCCGTGTGTAATTTTCTTACCTTGGGGATTTGAGAGTAGCAAAAGTTGTAAACTTTCCGGTTGTATATCAAAAAAATTATTCCAGTTCGTCTCTATATACTCCTTAATTTGAGGAATCATCTTTATCCAACCTCCTTACGAGCAATTATGCTATAAGATGCAGGAAAGGGATCCAACTCGCCATATTCAATCAAAGCTTTTTCCAAATCATTAACCCTCTCATGGATTGAATGATTTGAATGTGTATAGCGAAGACTCTCTGTAACAAAACATGATACATTGCGATCATCCAAGCTATGAAGAGACTCAATTCTTTTATAATCAGGATGAGGATAATAATACTGGACATCCAAATACCCTGCACTTTCCAATAAGTCTTGATAACCGTTCTTGGAATACGTGTAGGTACTATAATTCATATTATTATATTGCTGGTTTAACTCGCTAGCTGTATCTCTATCCAAGTAACTAATATATTTAACTCCCGTATGATCATCAGGTTCACCTAACAGATATTTCAAACCTAGCGCATTTTCAATACCAATATACAAATATCCACCAGGTTTAAGTAAACTATACGCTATCTTTAACGCTTCTAACTGTTTTTCTGCGGGATTAATGTCTTCATTACCAACCCCTACCCATTCAAGAACTCCATTGAAGGAAATAAGATCAAATTGTTCCATTTGAAATGGATGTTGAAAAATATCCGCGTGTACTATACTTATATTTTCTATTTTTTCTTGAGAAGCCCTAAGTGAAAGAAATTGTAAACGATCGACCGTCCCATCCAATGCAACAACATGCTTTATATTTCTCGCTAATGGAATAGATATTGTACCCCATCCTGCTCCAATATCTAAGGCAACCGACTCACTATTCAGAGGAAGCATATATTGCCAATCCGCTCTAGTCTCATCTGTTATAATTTTAAAAAGAAACGGATTGTTTGCAAATTTCCTTTTCACAGTTTTTTTCCAACCATCATTTCTAGAGCTTTTAATTAAAGCTTCCATTCTTTCTTTATCTAAATCTGAATAATAATGGTTGCTTTGTGAAAACAGATACACCCCTTCGTTAAACAAGTATTCTTTCTCACAGCTCTCACAATGCAATTGGTTATCCAAAGAACGAATTGCATTTCCACATAATACACAACGAAATAAAATTCCCATGTTATCACCCACAATTCTTATACGTTTATTAAACTAACAGAAACAACCGCATTTGGATCGACAAGTCCTGTCGCCTTCTTAGTTTCCACTACTTTAAATGTTAATACATCATATCGTCTATCCATAACAACAATCTCATTATTCACCAATTCAATAAAACCAAGTGATACAACGTAATCACCTGCATTTAAAGATGTGTTTTGAGTAAATATAATTTTTAATTTATCCCCAGCTTGTCTTCCATCAAGATCAATGTTTTCGTAGCTTGTGTTGGTACCCGTAACTTCAACACCTGATACTGTCTTGATCGTATATGCAACTAGGGAAGAAGGAGTATTTTTGAAGTATTCTAGTTGTATTGATATATTGATCTTCTCTCCGTGTTTAAAAATTCTTGATGTATTTTCAGTCTCTCCATAAAGTTTAAAAGAGCTAATTTTACCCTCTCCATTACCATACCTAAACTCAGAACTAGATTGATCATCCGATGGAATATCTACATCTACAGAAGAGGTTCTCGTTGGCAATAAATCACCTTCTACATCTTGTCCTCCTTCAATACTAGCAATAAGTTTGGTATATACGTTGATCACATGGTTAGGATGACCTTCCTCGATCAAATCCCCCTTATAAATCAAAACAGCCTCATCGCAAAATTGCTTAACTAGCCCTAGGCTATGGGTAACGAATAAAATAGTGACGCCCTTTTCTTTCAATTCCTCAAATTTACGAAAACACTTTCTTTGAAAGCTCTCGTCTCCCACAGCAAGTGCTTCATCCACAATTAGAATATCTGGTTCGACATTAATTGCCACTGCGAAAGCTAACCTTACATACATACCACTACTATATGTCTTTACCGAGCGTTCAATAAAGTCTCCTATCTGAGCAAACTCTATAATTTCATTAATCTTTAAATCAATCTCACTTTTTTCAACACCTAGAATAGATGCATATAAGTATATATTTTCCCTGCCTGTATAATCTGGATTAAATCCAGCACCCAATTCAAGTAGAGCCGAGATTCTCCCCTTAACACTAAAGGTTCCTTCGGAAGGTTGTAGAATTCCTGTAAGGATCTGCAACAAGGTACTTTTCCCTGATCCATTTGGTCCAACAATTCCACATGTTCTACCCTTGCGAACTTTAAAAGAAATATTTTTTAACGCATGTATCTCTTGATAAGACTCTCTTAAATTAAACAATTCCATTAGCCGATGATATGGCTTTTTATAAACTTTATAAACTTTAGATATATCATTAATTTCAACAGCAATTTCACTATTATTCATAGCACATCCACAAATCCTTTTTTTGTTTTTTGAAATATATATTGACCAAAAATAAAGATGAAAATAGCAAAACCATATAAGTACATCAATTCCTGGGTACCAATAAGTTCCGTTTTAAACAAACTCTGTCTTATACCTTCAACTACATGGATCATTGGATTGAAGAAAAACCACGTTCTTAAATTTTCCGGAATAACAGTAAGTGGATAAATAATTGAACTTGCATAAAAAATGATATTCAAAATAACTGTAACTATTTGTCCTAAGTCTCTGAAGAAAATATTAAGACTCCCACATAACCAACCAAGTCCTACTGTGAACATTGCTAAAGGAACAATATAAATCACGACGTAGATTATTGAGATTAGTGAAAAACGCCCACCTGTCAAGTATATACCGCCTAGAAGAATAACAAATCCAATCATGAAATTGATAGCATTAGATAATAAAAGGGATATTGGCAATATTTCTGATGGAAACACTGTTTTTTTAATTAAATTAGAGTGGTCTAGAACTACTGTGGTTGATCGATTTAGGGTCTCCGAAAAGAAAATCCATGGCAATAAACCCGCAAACATCCAAACTGTAAAATTATCAGTTCCAAGTTCTAACCCAACTCTCATATTAAGCATCCATGAAAAAACAACTGAATAAACAGCTAAAGTAGTAAGTGGATGTAAAATTGACCATAGAAAACCCATCGTAGATCCAGCATACCTATTTTTTAAATCCTTTATCATAAAATTCTTAATCAAGAATCGGTGTGCAAATAGACTCTTTAATGTTGTTCTTAAGTACATAGCTACATTATCTCTACTTCCTATTATTTATTTATAAAAAAAGATTGGGATTCGTATATTCAAAGTAACCTAGCCCAGTCTATTTCAATATGGTAAAATGATGTCATATCTACACATAAAGGAGATTGAAAACTTTGTCTAAACAAGTATACGGGAAACAGGCCAAAAGGTCGAGTGAAGTCGCAAAAGCACCTGTATTATCATGGGTGTTATTAGCCTCTATCATTCTATATTTAGCATGGTCACCATTTCAAGTAGCGTTATTCAATGGACAAATGCTTGAATTCGAGAAACCATTGTTCTGGGCTGCGGCTATGGCGGCTGTAATTCTATTAGTCTGGGTTGCCAACTACTATAAGAATATCACATTGGAAGATCAAAGAGATTGGCTTTCTGTATGGGTGTTATTATTGCCTATTACTTATATACTCGCACTCTTTGGTGCTGCCTCTCATTCTTTGGCAATGAATATGGTCATCATTCAGTCTATTTATACAGTGATGTTTATTGTTGGTTTATTCCTGCTAAGGGATAAGCTTGCGAACAGAGTGATTCAGATTGCTATTATGGCTATCGCCTATATCATCGTAGGTTTTGGACTTCTGAATTGGTTCGGGCAAGGGAAATTCGCAGGGAAATTAGTCGTATGGTTCTCTAACGGCATGCTGAATGGTAAATACACCGATGCAGTCATGTCGGACTCTAACGGTCTACGTCTAACGTCGGTATTCCAATATGCTAATACATACGCCGCTTTTCTAATGGCATTCTTGTTTGCAGCAGTGTTCTTTCTTATTAAATCACGTAAATGGTATGGACAACTCATACACGGATTCATGTTAGTTCCCATTATCGTATCTATTCTCTTGACGCTTTCACGTGGAGGATTGGTGATGCTTCCCGTGGTGTTTGTTCTTCTACTATTATTTTTGAAGCCAGCTAAACAGATTCTCTGGGTGGCATACATTGGTATAGCAGGCATTGCTTCCTTAGCGATTTCGAAGACAGTGACCGATCTCGGATTACAATTGAATAAGACGTATGAAGGTGGAGCGGCTGTTAAAGGATGGGGATATTTACTTATTACATCCGCAATTGTTGCGCTACTAACATGGGTTATTCAAAAGTTTATCGTTTCTCGTCTAGAACGAGGTCTTGTATCTTGGTCCAATCGTAAAATGGCTAGCCTATGGATTCCCGTGGGATCCGTCGTTGTGGTTGGATTGATAGCCTTCCTATTCATAGGAACCAATGCTCGAAATATTCTCCCTGACAATGTCAGCACACGTCTAGAGAATATCAACTTCCAGCAGCATAGTGTACTCGAACGTTTAACCTTTTATAAAGATGCTATGAAAGTAGTTAAAGATTATCCTGTCATGGGAGCAGGTGGTGGCGCTTGGGGTGTACTCTATGAGAAATATCAGAATAACCCCTATACCAGCCGGCAAGCACATAACTTCTTCCTTCAATATTTGGTAGAGGTCGGTATTCTTGGATTTATCGTATTTATGTCATTCTTGATCTTTATATTTTATAAATATATTCGTGCTTACATGAGAGTAGATGAAGAAGGTCGAGAATCTCATTTCTTGTATCTTATCCTGGTATTGTCTATCCTGTTGCACAGTATTCTAGACTTCAATATGAGTTATGTATTCATGGGCATTCTCGTATATCTTGGTCTTGGAGGCATGGCAGCTGTTATGGAGAGTAAACCACTACGTTTCCAACACCTCCGCTTACGCGGAAGTGGCGTTAGTGCTCTATACAGTCTAGTAGTAGGCATAGGTGCCGTTGTGGTCCTAATTACTTCCATCCGATATGTTCAGGCAAGTAGCGCTGGACTTGAGGCAAGGAAATTGGCCCAGACGAGTAGATCTTTCGAAGAAATTAAGGCACCGCTCGATAAAGATCTCAGCATTCGTAAGAATCATCCTGATTCGGTGCTATTACTATCCTCTCTTTATCAACAAGTGTATTTACAGGCACAGAACGAGGATTTCTATCTCGCTGGATATAACATGATTGTTGAGGCACGTGAAGATGAGCCCTATAACAAGAATATGATTAATCGCCTAATCAAGTTCCATTCATTAAAAGGCGAGCAAGCACAAGCCTTCGATCTATTAGTAACTAATTCAAAAAACTTCAATTGGGATATAGAATGGTATGAACGAATTATCTCACAGGGGTATGAACTTGGTATCGATGCCCTAGGCAAGCAGGATATCGCTTCCAGAGATAAATATTTCAATGCAGGCATAGAAGCCTTCAATAAGATACAGGCTGGACTCCTACATCTGGCTACACTGCCGGAGGGGCAATTGACTGGACGGGCATTCGCTAATACCCCTGCAATGATTCTAAACACAGGTAAGATGCATTATCTACTTAATCAACCAGAAATGGCCGCTGAAACACTGAAGATTGGACTACTGGAAGACTTAAGTGACCCAATAAACCGTGAAATTGCACGTTGGTATGTTGCTGCTCTTATGAAGCAGGGCTCAACGGATCAAGCAGTCCTCGATCGTCTAATTCAGATTGATCCCACTGAGAAAGAGCAAATTGATACTCTGGTGCAAATGAAGTTTTAAATATAATAATGTTTCTATAGAAACGGCTAGTATCCTATTCATAGGATACTAGCCGTTTTCTGTAAGAATGAAAGAAGACGATCCCACATGGAGATCGTCTTCTTTACGTATATATATTTAATACTATGAATTCTGCATTTGATCCGTCTGCTGAATCTCACCATTCACGCATGTTGATCACCGAACAATTCAAATATATGGTAAAATAACATCATATCTACATATAAAGGAGATTGAAAACTTTGTCTAAACAAGTATACGGGAAACAGGCCAAAAGGTCGACTGAAGTCGCAAAAACACCTGTATTGTCATGGGTGTTACTAACCTCTATCATTCTATATCTAGCATGGTCACCATTTCAAGTAGCGTTATTTAATGGACAGTCACTACAATACGAGAAACCGATATTCTGGGCTTCAGCTATGGCCTCTGTGATTCTATTAGTATGGATTGCTAACTATTACAAGACAATTACATTGGAAGGTCAGCGAGATTGGCTGGCTATCTGGGTATTGTTACTTCCTATTACATATGTACTCTCACTCTTTGGTGCCGCATCTCATTCTTTAGCAATGAATATGGTCATTATTCAGTCTATCTATGCAGTCTTGTTCATTGTTGGGTTATTCGTGTTAAGAGACAAGCCTGCGAATAGAGTCATTCAGACCGCAATTATGGCAATTGCTTATATCATTGTTGGATTTGGACTCCTGAATTGGTTCGGGCAGGGGACATTCGCAGGAAAATTAGTCACATGGTTCTCTAACGGCATGGTGAATGGTAAATATAATGCTGCTGTCATGTCGGACTCTAACGGTCTACGTCTGACGTCGGTGTTCCAATATGCTAATACATACGCTGCATTTCTAATGGCTTTCTTGTTCGCAGCAGTGTTTTTTCTCATTAAATCTCGTAAATGGTATGGACAAGTCATACACGGATTCATGTTAGTTCCCATTATCGTATCTATTCTCTTGACGCTTTCACGTGGAGGATTGGTGATGCTTCCCGTGGTGTTTGTTCTTCTACTATTATTCTTAAAGCCTGCTAAACAGATTCTTTGGGTGGCATACATCGGTATAGCCGGCATGGCTTCCTTAACGATTTCGAAGACAGTAACCGATCTCGGATTACAATTGAATACGACCTATGAAGGTGGCGCTGCAGCTAAGGGATGGGGATATTTACTTGTAACATCCGCCATTGTTACGTTACTAGCATGGGCTATTCAAAAGTTTATCGTTTCTCATCTGGAACGGGGTCTTACATCTTGGTCCAATCGTAAAATGGCTAGCCTATGGATTCCAGTAGGATCCGTCGTTGTGGTCGGCTTGCTAGCCTTCCTCTTCATCGGAACCAGTGCTCGTAATATTCTCCCTGATAATATGAGTACACGTCTAGAGAATATTAACTTTCAACAGCATAGCGTATTGGAACGGTTAACATTTTATAAAGATGCTATGAAGGTTGTTAAAGATTATCCTGTTCTCGGTGCAGGTGGTGGTGCTTGGGCTACACTATATTCAAAATATCAGAACAACCCTTACTTAAGCGCTCAAGCACATAACTTCTTCGTTCAATATTTAGTTGAAGTTGGTATCCTTGGATTTCTCGTATTTATGACATTCCTGATCTTTATCTTCTATAAATATATTCGCGGTTACATGATAGCGAATGAAGAAGGCCGCGAATCTCATTTCCTGTATCTTATTCTGACCTTATCTATTCTGTTGCACAGTATCTTGGACTTCAATATGAGTTATGTATTCATGGGCATTCTCGTATATGTCGGTCTTGGAGGCATGGCAGCTGTTATGGAGAGTAAACTAGTTCGTGTCCCACAACTTCGCTTACGTGGCAGTGGCGTTAGTGCTCTATATTGCCTAGTAGTCGGCATTGGTGCCATTGTAGTACTATTCACTTCAATCCGCTATGTCCAGGCCACCAATGCTGGATATGAGGCAAAAGCATTGACCCAGACGAGCACATCCTTCGAAGAGATTAAGGCACCTCTAGACAAAGACCTTAGTTTACGTAAGAATCATCCCGATTCGGTACTTATGCTATCTTCTCTCTATCAACAAGTCTACTCGCAAACACAGAACGAGGATTTCTATCTTGCTGGATACAATCTGATTGTTGAGGCACGTAAAGATGAGCCCTATAATAAGAGTATGATTAACCGCCTAATCGCCTTACATGAATTAAAAGGTGAACAAGAACAAGCCTTCGATCTATTAGTAGCCAACTCAGAGAACTTCAATTGGGATATTAAATGGTATGAGCGTATGATCTCACAGGGTTATGAACTTGGTTATGATGCCCTAGGCAAGCAGGATACGGCTTCTAGAGATAAATACTTCAATGCAGGCATTGAAGCCTTCAATAAGGTCCAGGCTGGACTTGTACATCTAACCACTCTACCAGAGGGGCAAAATGCTGGTGAAGCATTTGCTAATACACCTGCAATTATTCTGAATACAGGTAAGATGCATTTTCTACTTAAACAACCAGAAAAGGCCGCTGAAACACTGAAGATCGGACTATTGGAAGACTTAAGTGACCTAACAAACCGTGAAATTGCGCGTTGGTATGTTGCCGCTCTTATGAAGCAAGGCACAACGGATCAAGTCGTTCTTGATCGTCTAGTCCTGATTGATCCAACGGAGAAAGAACAAGTTGACACCCTCGTACAAATGAAGTTTTAAATATCATATTGATCGAATAGAAACGGGTATCATCCTGATCATAGGATGATACCCGTTTTCTGTAGAAATGAAAGAATACGATCTCCGATGGGAAATCGTATTCTTTGTGTAGATATTTAAGCCTATGAATGTTCAATATCATGAATCGTTTGTTTCATATACTTAAGTAGATCTTCTCTTAACTCATGATGTTGTAATGCATAGTGGATCGTCGTCTCAATAAAGCCTAACTTCTCACCTACATCATGCCTTTGTCCCTTAAAGTGATATGCAAGCACTCTCTCTAACTCGACTAGTCTAGAAATAGCGTCTGTCAGTTGAATCTCGCCATTCACGCCTTCATGTTGCTCACCGAGCAAGTCAAATATTTGTGGCGTTAAAATATATCGACCCATGATCGCTAGATTAGAGGGCGCATTGTCTTCTTTCGGTTTCTCCACCAACCGATTAGCTTGGTATACTCGCTCTTCAATGGAGACACCGTCCACAATCCCGTACCTAGACACTTCATTCCATGGAACAGGCTTCACACCCACAACAGAGGATTGATACTGTTCGTATACATCAATCATCTGCTTAAGACAGGGTTGATCCGATTCTACGATATCATCTCCAAGTAAAACAGCAAAAGGTTCATTACCAATAAACTTACGGGCACACCAGATGGCATGTCCCAATCCTTTCGGTTCCTTCTGGCGAATATAGTGGATATCGGCCATTTCTGAGGATTTGCGAACTTCACTGAGTAGATCCCACTTCCCCTTAGATTCAAGATTGTGCTCCAGTTCGAACGAATTGTCAAAGTGATCCTCGATCGCCCGTTTTCCTTTCCCTGTGACGATGATGATATCTTCAATTCCAGAGGCTACTGCTTCTTCAACAATATATTGAATCGTGGGCTTATCTACGATCGGAAGCATTTCCTTCGGCATCGCCTTCGTTGCTGGTAGGAACCTCGTTCCCAATCCCGCAGCCGGAATGATTGCTTTACGGATTTTCATTTGCTTGAGTCTCCTAGTCTAGCATTTTTTAAAAGATATTATTTTACGTTTACTTTGCAATAATTGTAACAAAAAACTACAAGATTCGATAGTCTCACATTTGTGTTATAGGAATTAACTACATTTCTCAAAAAAGGACAGCCCACCGCGGATGAAACCTCGGTAAGCTGTCCTATTTATGATGTTATCTTGTTATAATCGATTATCTATTTAACCAACTGTCCTCGCGTTACGCCAAGTTGATTGGTCGCTTTCAGCGAACGCCATACTTGCGAGCCGCTGATCTCTCCGCGGAGTGCGCGCTTGTAGAGATCAATGACCTCATGTACTTGCTCTGGTGTTTCTTCAAGAAACTCGATGCGATAGTTCGATACGCCAAGTTCCATAAAGTTATCTAGATATTCGGCGCCGGATTGCTCCACAGCATTGTAGACTGTATTGCGGCAACCTTCATCTACACGAACGGGATGAGACATCCCGATTCGGTCTTGTAGCGAAATGCTATGATCTTCGCATGGACGTCCACAGTTCGTGAAGTCTGTACCTTCGCTTAGGAAGGTACAATACACGCAGTGCTCCATATGGAACATCGGCATATGCTGATGGATGACGATCTCCATCTTAGACGTGTTAGCACGTCCCAGCATGTCTACCATTTGCTGAATGTTCAGATCGTAGGATGGTGTGACGATATCACACCCAGCTTCGATGAACAGATCAGCCGTCTTGTGGTTGGCGATGTTCAATGAGAAGTCGCCAATCAGCTGCGGATGTTTAGCATCAGGATGTTCCTGACGGTAGCGCAGATAGAAGTATAACGCTCCCGTGTTACGCACCAGTACAGCATCCGGCTCTAGGCGCAGAATGTTGTTGTGGTAACCATTCTCGCCTGGCATATGAATACGCGGCGTTGCTAGCGCAATCTTCTTGCCTGCGGCACGAACAGCTTCCACTGCTGCTGGGAACTGCTTAATGAATTCGAAGTCGGCGTAGATCATACCAACGCCTGCTTCGAGAGCAGCCTGCACCTGCGGCAGGCTGCGGCATAGCGCCGTGAGCTCCGCTCCACCACGCGCCACTGGCTGCGATACGCTACGCGATGCATCGCCGTACACCTCAATCGCCCGTTTCACGTATACGGGCGGTTTCGGACGTTCGCCAGCGAGCAATTCCACCGCACGGCGGCGGATGCTGTTCAGCTCACGCATAGGTACGATGACGTCGCCTTGCAGCTCGACATCGAGCTTCTCAAGCTGGAACACAGTCCCGCCTAGGCGTCCGAATTGTTCTTCCAGCAGAGCATAGTCCATTGGACGCTTCTGCGCCGTTTCCAATTCCATTTCAGAATCGACCTGAACGATTGTCCCCTTCTGTACATCTGTCCACCATGTCGTGAGCAATCCACCTACATGACCTACAACCTTCACTTCTACTGGGAATACTCTGTACGGTTTCTCTGTCTCGTACGTCTGACGCAAGCGCTTGTCGAGTGCAGGGTCATTCGTCTTCCAAATACGGTCACCGACATTTAATCTCTGTAGATTAACATCGTTACGTCCGGCTACGATATCGATAATCCAACCTTCTCCAGCTTCGCCTTCGATCTTCACACCTTTACGGCGGATATCATAGACGCGTCCGCCTTCTTCCTTCTTCGTAGGATCCCCAGCGTCGAACACAATCCCGTCGCCCCGCTTCAATGGCGCATCGATTTTGCAAACTACGCCATCGCGTAGAATTTGGTCTACACGACCAAGATATACACCGCGACTCTTAGGATACGTTCCTTCCACTAGCTTCTTATTATTCGTTCCATCTAAGAAACCGTGTGTAAGACCACGCGAGAAACTTTGAGCAAGCTCACGTATTTCTTCCTTGCTTGGAGGCGTAGAATCCCCTTCGAAGTAACGGTCAATCGCTTTGCGATACTTACTAACTACGTTAGCCACATATTCTGGCGTCTTTAGACGTCCTTCTATTTTAAATGAAGTCACGCCCGCTTCGATCAATTCTGGCATGATATCAATAGCAGCCAAATCTTTAGGTGATAACAAGTAGGAGATATCCCCCATCGGTTTCTGAACCCCATCAACCATCAAATCATACGGCAGACGACATGCTTGCGCACATTCCCCACGGTTCGCTGAACGTCCTCCCCATACTTCCGAAGTAAGACACTGTCCAGAATAAGAAACACATAGTGCTCCATGCACGAATACTTCCATCGGTAGCTTCGCTTGTTCACCAATCTTTTTAATCTGCTTCAGATTATTCTCACGGCCTAATACAACACGTTCAAGGTCCCAAGGTTTCGTGAACTCAACCGCTTCTGGTGACGTAATCGTCATCTGTGTTGATCCATGAATCGGAAAGTCAGGTGATATCTCACGAATCATCTTCACTAGACCTAGATCTTGTACAATCGTGGCATCTACACCTGCATCCACACAAGCATCTATAAGTTCCTTAGCATCAGCTAACTCATTCTCAAACACTAGAATATTAAACGTCAGAAATCCCTTAACCCCATAACTGTGAAGAAACGCCATAATCTCCGGTAGCTCTTCCATACGGAAATTATTAGCCCGTGCACGTGCATTAAACTTCTCCACACCGAAAAAGACTGCATCTGCTCCATTCGCTACCGCTGCTCTCATACAATCCCAATCACCGGCTGGCGCTAGTAACTCAACGTCTCCTCTTTGTATCCCTTGATTCTGCATCTATATCCTCCTAAACTAGCTCTTTCGCCAGTTAACTTCTTCTTTATGATGGATTGTCAAGCCCTGTCGCACTTGGCTTGACAATCCATCATATATAAATCTGATCATGATGAAATGACCTTCAACTATAACACATTGACAGCTATTAAATCTTTAACTTATCTATTGTACCAAATATCATACCAACCTTCTACCTTTCCCATTCATTTCAAAAAAAGAGCAGCCTCTAAGGCCACTCCTTCATAACTATTAATTTAGTTTCGTAAACGCAAAAGACTTCAGTACTTTCTCCAGTGCATCTTTCTGTACCTGAGTAGCATTCGCGTCATTTAATGCCGTCGTCACCGTATACGTTATATTATTATTACTAAATAGAATTTGTACACCCTCATACGGGATGCCATCCTTAACCTGATGTAGCTTAAACACCGTTGCATTTACTCCCGCAAATGTCGTGTTCTCAATACCACGAATGATCAAATCTTTCGACTTCTTCGCAGCTTCATTATAATAAGCTCTTAACTGACTGACAGCCTCATCAACAGAAGTGTCTGGCTCTGCTGTGATCATAAAGCGCCCACCTGTATATTGGTACTCTACCTGGGAACTCTCAAAGCTATCCTTCATTGGTGTCCAGAACTGCGGAACACTCAGTTTATACTTATACACCTTTGATGACTTCGTAATGATCTTTGACTTATCAACCAGATAAACGTCTTCTTCCATTTTACCGAATGTTTCCGAGACAACTTCATACTCAATGTCTATGGACTTCACGATAGCCTTGAATCGGGCCAAGTCCTCCTTCTGATCCTCAGGAACTCCATACTCTGCATAGTAGCGGAATCCGTTCTTCTCTATCATTACCTCATATTCCGTTGTCCATCCATCACCATAATTGTATTGAACCTCGTTAACAAGTCCCTCACTTCCCGATACGACGATCGGATACGTATTCACCACTTTATACGATTCGTTGACGAAAGATTCCCCAAGCCATTTCTTCATTTGCCCGCTCCATTGTTCCAAGCTTGAGCCTTTAGGAGCCGAAGTCACATTTAGCTTTAGATAACTTCCATTTTCACTTTCATAATACATATTCTCATTATCCAAATCCCATCCCGCGGGTACATCTAGGGAAATACCATAGTCTTCGTTATAGACGTTTCTCATACCATTAACTACACTAGACAAATCCTTAACGGTATTGTCTTGCTTGTTAAAATTTGTTTTAAATGAATTTAACAGTGCTGAATATTTACTTACATCTTTATAATTAACAGCATTTAAATCGGCAAAATATACTTCGTACAACTGTTCGTGATCATAATACCCCCGAACTTCCCAGATCGTCCCTTCCGAGTCCTTCGTTACAACACGGGCATAAGGAACAGATACTAACGGATAAGAATCGCGATCCAATACGACTTCACCTGAATCTTTAGCATCTTCTACCAACTGTTGTAAGATGTCATCTGCTTGAAGTTCCACTTCTTGTTTATTCGCATGAACTTCAAAGTAATACGCTTCCTCTGCATCGGTAAACGTGGTAATACTCTCATAGCCTCCACCTTCTCCAATGATTAGACCCGTAGGATAGTTCATCGTCCAATTGTAATAACTGTTACCCATCTTCGTTTTACCTACATCACTATCTATACTCGTGTCATCAGATATTACCTTGTCCTCTGTGGATACTACCGTGATCACGATATCCCCAACTGAACCCGTGCTGATCTTAGCCCCTATACCCTGAGCTACAAACCGTAGCGGAACCATTAATGTATCTGATTTCATTGTTGGCGCTACATCTAACTTCACCTTTTTTCCATCCACCCATGCCAAGTGGCTGTCCATTGTCATGTTTAACGTATGTGTGCCATACGTCACCTTCACTTGATTCGATTTTTCAAGGCGAACTTTGCTTTCAAAAGCCTTCTTAAACACACCTAATGGAACCATCGTCGTCGAATGATCTATGTAAGGTTTAGTAATAGCCACTTGTTGACCATTAATAACAGCAACCAGGCTCCCTACTTTGAGCTTCAATTCTAACGTATTCCCACTATCCGCAAACACAGGAATTGTACCTGCAAGAAACATGAATAAACACATCGTGATGCACGTCCAGTAGCGGAGACGTATCTTCTTCATTTCTATATGAGTTCTTATCCCATGTATCATAATTCGTAAGCCTCGCTTTCTTCATCAAGGATTAGACCTTGGCGGCTCAGTACTAACTTACGAATAACGATGTCCCCATCACTCTGCATGATGAGTCTAACCGTCTGTCCGGGTAAGTAAGCCTTGAACAATTCGTTAATATCCACCACAGAAGTTACCGATATCCCATTGATACTGTAAAGCACGTCATCTTCTTGTATCCCAGCTTTTTCAGCTTCTTGAGAAAGAACTTTAGTCACCGTCAATGGATCATCTGTAGGGAGACCCACAATGGCAGACCAACTTCCCTCTAGCGTAAGACCGAGACTTGGACGTTTTACTTCACCATACTTCATCAATTGATTGATCACATATTGTACCGTATCCGCAGGAATGGAGAAACCCATATTCTCGACTCCAACAGCAGCGAATTTCATCGTATTAATACCCAGCACTTCGCCCTTCATATTCACTAGTGGTCCACCACTATTCCCCGGATTGATCGCTGTATCACTCTGGATCAATCGGTAAGAAGCATTCACCCCTCGATTGAGACCACTCACAACCCCAACCGTTGCCGAATTACGTAATGAGAAAGAGATCGGAGTCCCGATTGCGATAACCTTTTCCCCAACTTCTGTATCCTGAATAGATTTGGCGAACTTCACCGGTAGTAGAGCGTTTGCGTTAATCTTCACAAGCGCAAGGTCACTTGTCTCATCCGCAAATACTTCTTTTATTTTGTAACTCTTTCCATCTGTTGTAACGACCATAGCGTTCTTTAAACCTTTAACGACATGAGCGTTCGTCACAATCCATCCATTGGAACGAATAATTACACCTGTTCCATGCACTAGATTATATCGGTCTGAATTACTATTCACCTGACTGACATCGCCTTTACCAATAATCCCAACGACCGATGGTGATACTTCCTTTACGATTTGTGGAACTTGATCTGAGTTTACTTTTTTCGATACCTTGACGGCACTTTGCTTCGCACTCTGGGTTGTCCCCTTTTGTTGTGCCTGGGCAGTCCCCACACCACTCATCAGCATAAGGCTACATAACAGCGCTATCGCAGTGTTTTTCCACACCCTATTCATTTTCTCCTCACCTAACCCTCTCATATCTAGCTCTCTTTTATCTCCCCTGAAGTTCTCTCTCTAAGATGCTATATCATCATATTCATATATGTAAAGAATATCCCAAATGTATCATACTATTTCAGCTCGAACAATTGCTAGAAGTCCTATATTTATTCGGAAAACTGTCCTTCTAAATACGACAGAGCTCAGCTAGAACATCCATCATACACAAGGAGATGCACCCACCTCATATTGAACGTTACAAAAAAAGACGCCTTTGTCCTGCATCCGCAGTAAGGTGTCTTGGTGGGTCTTACTTTGATCTAAGTATTCTTTATGATCCTAGCCGATCCATCCTAATACCATCGCATAATCAGAGTACAGGAAGACCAATAAACTAACTACACTAAACCCGATAGCGAATAGATTCTTTACAGGCTGCGTTACCAAACGCACGACCCCAATTAAAATTAGGATTGTAAATATAATCATAAATATATCGAACGTATGGAATTTGGATATAGCCTCAGCACCTTCTGCCAACAACATATATTTGTACCTCCCTCTATGTAACATCACGTCAATTTTTACCTATATTTATATGTTATCCTGCCAATCTATCTTATGCAAGCCCCGATTCTGAAAAAAATTGATTTTGTCACGGAATATTCTTCAAAAAGGGGGATTCCCACCCTTTCTGTATGATATTATTCATTGTTTTCGTTCGATCAACTTCAATTGCACAAAGCACAACCAAAAGAACGCCATATTTCTATGGCGTTCTTTTGGTTGTAAAAACTACACCTGATGAATGGTGAATAATTATAATTAGCTATGAACTTCCATGCCCTTACTACGTGCTGTATCACGTTCAAGTACAGGCTTCAAATACTTGCCGGTGTAAGATCCCTCTACTTTTATAATCTGCTCCGGTGTACCCGTAGCTAAAATCGTACCGCCACCACTACCGCCTTCTGGTCCTAAATCAATTAGGTAATCCGCCGTCTTAATGACGTCGAGATTGTGTTCAATGACAAGGACGGTCTCTCCTGAGTCAACTAAACGATGGAGTACGGTCAGCAGTCGAGCGATATCATCTACATGAAGACCCGTCGTTGGTTCATCAAGAATGTACAACGTCTTCCCTGTACTTCGACGATACAGTTCAGAAGCAAGCTTCACACGCTGTGCCTCACCACCCGAAAGTGTCGTTGCTGGTTGCCCCATCTTCACATAGCCAAGACCCACATCAAGTATCGTTTGCAATTTACGGTGGATTTTGGGTATGTTTTTGAAGAATTCAGTAGCATCCTCAATCGTCATATCTAACACTTCTGCAATACTCTTGTTCTTATATTTAACTTCCAAGGTTTCACGGTTATATCGTTTGCCCTTACATATTTCACAAGGAACATAGACGTCCGGTAAGAAGTGCATCTCTATCTTAATAATCCCATCCCCACGGCACGCTTCGCAACGACCACCCTTCACATTAAAGCTGAATCGGCCTTTTTTATAGCCACGCATCTTCGCTTCGTTGGTCTGAGCATAAATATCACGAATGTCATCAAATACGCCCGTATAGGTAGCCGGATTAGACCTTGGTGTACGACCAATAGGTGATTGGTCAATATCAACGACCTTCTCTAGATGCTCTAATCCCTTGATCTCCTTATGCTGTCCAGGACGTACTTTGACAGCACGGTTTAATTCACGGGCAAGCTTCTTATACAAAATCTCATTAATCAGTGTGGACTTACCTGAACCCGATACACCCGTCACTGCAGTGAACACCCCTAATGGTATTTTCACGTTAAGGTTTTTCAGATTATTCTCTTTGGCACCCTTGATTTCTAACCAGCGGTCTTCCGGCTTACGTCGATTGCTACTCACCGGAATGAATTTCCGTCCGCTCAGATACTGTCCCGTTAGAGAGTCTGGATGGTCCATAATCTCTTGTGGCGTACCTTGGGCTATCACTTGACCCCCATGAATACCCGCACCTGGTCCTATATCAATAATATGATCCGCCGCCATCATCGTATCTTCGTCATGCTCAACAACAATAAGTGTATTTCCCAAATCTCTCATATGCAAAAGCGTCGTTATTAATCGATCATTATCACGTTGGTGCAGGCCTATACTTGGTTCATCCAAAATATAGAGGACGCCCATCAAACTGGATCCAATCTGAGTCGCTAGACGGATACGCTGCGCTTCACCACCTGATAATGTTCCTGCTGCGCGACTTAAGGATAAATAATCTAAGCCTACATTGACTAGAAACCCGAGTCTGCTATCAATCTCCTTCAAGATCATCGTAGCAATCGCAGTCTCTTTTTCGCTCAATACTAGACTATCAAACAGCCTCATCGCATCCCCGATCGAAAGACTAGTCACATCTGCAATGTTGTGACCGTCTACAGTCACAGCCAATATCTCTTTCTTCAATCGATGACCCTTACAAACCTCACATGGCTTAGCGCTCATGAATCCTTCAATGAATTCACGAATGCCTTCCGAAGCAGTCTCGCGGTATCGACGTTCCAGGTTCGGAATGATTCCTTCAAATATCACGAGGGCTTCTTTGCGATGTCCAAAGTCATTCTCATATTTGAAGCGAACCTTCTGTTCTCCTGTCCCATGTAGCAGCTTGTCCATCTGATCTCGCTTCAGCTCACTGACCGGAACATCCTCTGGAATCTTAAAATGTTCACACACAGATTTCAGGAACTGCGGATAATAGTTGGATGTACTACCTGTCCAAGCTAAGAAAGCACCATCCACAATCGATTTACTCATATCTGGAATCAGTAAGTCCTGATCAACAATCATCTTCACACCTAAACCATCACACCCCGTACAAGCTCCAAAAGGACTATTAAACGAGAACATTCTTGGTGCAAGCTCTTCCATACTAAATCCACAAATAGGACATGCAAAGTTCGAACTGAATCGTAATTCTTCCTCACCCATAACGTCTACTAATAATTGTCCACCTGATAACTTCAACGCTGTCTCAATGGAATCAGCTAGTCTCGACTCCACGTCCTCTTTGATGACAATACGGTCAACCACGACTTCGATCGTATGTTTCTTATTCTTCTCAAGTTCGATATCCTCCGATAGATCTCGGAGCTCTCCATTAACCCGCACGCGAACAAAACCTTGCTTACCGATATCTGTGAACAACGTCTTATGCTCACCTTTACGTCCAGAAATGACAGGAGCTAAAAGTTGTAACCTCGTTTTTTCAGGATATTGCATAATCCGGTCAACCATCTGCTCCACGGTCTGTGATGTAATCTCAATACCATGAGTTGGACAGTGAGGATGCCCCACACGTGCAAACAACAAACGTAAATAATCATAAATCTCGGTTACCGTTCCCACGGTAGAGCGAGGATTGCGGCTTGTCGTCTTCTGATCGATAGAAATAGCTGGGGACAGACCTTCAATAGAATCTACATCAGGTTTCTCCATCTGACCTAGAAATTGACGCGCGTAAGCAGAAAGAGACTCTACGTAACGCCGTTGGCCTTCTGCATAGATCGTGTCGAACGCCAAAGATGACTTACCTGAACCACTTAGTCCTGTCAACACGACAAAACGATTCCTCGGAATCGTAATATCAATATTCTTCAGATTATGGGCTCGGGCTCCCTTTATAATAATGTTCTCACTTGCCAACGGTTATCATCTCCTTATAATCTTACACATTTATCTTATAGAGGTTGTTCAAAAAGTCATCTTTTGATCACGAAGTATGCCAAGAGGCTTATTCGACATCGAAGATTGAATTCAGCCGGTCCTTCCGGTGCTCACGTAGGTACTGCCTACGCTCCGCT
>LIDZ01014368.1_pt2 | contig 58189 bp, 48 predicted proteins | sample 644651 | NCBI WGS metagenome assembly LIDZ01 (sample SAMN03856242, study PRJNA289617) | food metagenome | isolation source: wine grapes on drying loft during traditional withering process | host: Vitis vinifera cv. Corvina | place: Italy: Gargagnago di S. Ambrogio di Valpolicella | collected 2014-01 | reverse complement strand
ATTTATTTCTTAGTGCTGTTGGAGGAGCTTCTCTTGGAGGTGTTGCTGGATCAGTAGTATTTCCTGGGGTGGGAACACTAGGAGGAGCAGTAATTGGTGGATTATATGGTTTTGTAGCTGGATCTATTGGCGCTGCGGTAGATATAGCACATAGCAAAAAATAATGAATTTTGATTAATAATATTACTTAACTGGCTTCTTACTCTTAGTTATTATTTTGGGGAGGTATAGTATGAACGAAATTAGTTACGGTAACTCTTTTATTCTAATGGAAACATCTGATTTATTAGACATAAACGGTGGAGGATACTGGAGTGGCCTTGTTTCTGCAGTTTTAGGTGGTGCTGCTGCAGGTGCTGCAACAGGTGCGTTTATTGGAGCTGCTCCAAACCCAGCATGGCCAGCTACCGCAGCGGGTGGTGCAATAGGTGGTTCCATTATTGGAGGAGCCGTAGGCGCTGCATTCTATATTTTCGGATAATATTTAAGTCGTGATATTATGCAATAGAAGATGACATTATCTTATTTGATAATGTCATCTTCAATATATCTAGAGGGTGTATGTAATATGAAGAATGCCAAGCCATTAGCTATAGTAGCATTATTAAGCTATATAGCTATAATTGGGCTTCCCCAGAGAGTATCTATCAAATTGTTTTTTTCACTATTAATTGTCTGGACGGTTGTATTAGTCCTTAATAAGCTAAAGAAATCTCCCTTAAATAAACTATTTTTGTTTTATTGGCTCATAACTGCAGCGGTTTGTATAATCTATACTATTATTTGGGTGGCTTAGAAAGCGTAAGAGATAAGCTTTAAACTAAATGAAAAACCTCAGACTTGTCTCTGCAACACGTGATAATAACGCTGGATCTGTTGTGATTCAGCGTTATTATCACGTTCTGTTGTCCACTGAGACTTATCAAGTATTCTCTTTTAGGAAGCACTGAAACATTGCGTGCTCTCCTATTTCTAAAGTAGAAATTTTGGGGATTTCATATAAATCACTTCTAAATTAAAATATTAAAATGTCTGCTAGATGGAGGCCATCTGTGTTCAATAAATATTATTGCATCAAGCAACATGATCAGAAAGATTGCGGAGCTGCTTGTATATCGACTATATCGAAACAATATAGACTTAAATATCCGATTACGAAAATACGCGAATTATCTGGAACCGATAGTCAGGGAACTAGCGCTTACGGTTTGGTAAAGGCCGCCGAAATCCTAGGTTTCTCTGCCAAAGCCGTTAAAGGGAATATGGATGCATTCTTTGAAAACTTCCCCCTCCCTGCCATAGCACATGTCATTATTGATCAAACCTTATTACATTATGTTGTAATTCATAAAATCACAAAAAAAGAAGTCATTGTAGCCGATCCAGCCAAAGGAATTGTTAAATACACTCCTGAGGATTTCTTTAATATCTGGACTGGTGTTCTTATTCTGATGGTGCCCACTCCACAATTTAAAAAAGGCGACCTTACTAAGGGGTTGTTCTCCCGTTTCTTTGGACTGCTTATTCCTCAAAAAAGAATGCTTCTGGGAATATTTTTGACATCTATGTTATATACAGTGTTGGGTATACTTTCAGCATTCTATTTCCAGTTTCTTCTGGATGAGATTCTTCCCTTTGGATTAAAAAAGACACTTAACATTATATCTGCCGGGGTCATCATCCTCTATCTATTTCAAATACTACTAAATGCCTTTCGCAGCCATATCTTGCTAACGCTGAGCCAGAAACTCGATATTTCACTCATACTTGGCTATTACCACCATGTATTAAAGCTGCCCATGAATTTTTTCGGCACACGTAAGACTGGGGAGATTATATCGCGTCTTATGGATGCATCGAAAGTACGTGATGCAATCTCCAGCGCCACATTAACCATCATGATTGATATCATTATGGTCTTTGCTGGAGGAATCATATTATATTCTCAAAGTTCCCTTCTCTTCGGGATTACTATTCTAATGGTTCCTTTATATCTAGGGTTAGTATGGGGTTTCCATAAACCCTTTGACCGATTGAACCGGGAACAAATGGAAAAGAATGCTCAGCTCACCTCCTATATTGTTGAATCGATAGATGGTATTGAAACAGTCAAAGCTTATCACGCAGAAATAAAGGTTGGTTTTGAAACCGAGCAGAAGTTCATTTCATTCCTGAAATCGGTATTCAGCTTTGGTATTTTAAACAACATTCAAGCTTCCCTTAAGAGCTTTGTACAGCTTGTTGGAGGTGTAGTTATCCTATGGGTCGGAGCAAACCAAGTAATTAAGGGCAATATGACAATGGGGCAATTAATAACATACAACTCGCTTCTTGCATATTTCCTTGTACCGATACAGAATCTAATAAACCTCCAGCCCACCATACAGACGGCAGTCGTAGCCGCTGATCGTTTAGGAGAAATTCTCGATTTGGAACTAGAGAAGCATGAGGATGAAGATAAAAAGATCCAGCCGGTCTCTCTTAAGGGTGATATTCAATTTAACAATGTTAGCTTCCGCTACGGAACCCGCTCACTCGTGCTTCAAGATATAGATCTTACCCTCAGAGAGGGAGAGAAAATCGCCTTTGTTGGCGAAAGTGGTTCAGGTAAAACAACACTGATTAAGTTGATTATGCAGTTTTATAGACATGAGAAGGGCGAAATCCTAATTAAGGACTACAACATCAAGGACATTCACCTCGATAGTTTAAGGCAGCGGATTGCATATATCTCTCAGGATACCTTCTTTTTTAGCGGAACCATCCGGGAGAACCTTTGCCTGGGTATAGAGAATGATATAGAGTTGGAACGTGTTATACAGGCCTGCCAGACAGCCCAGGCCCATGAGTTTATTAATCAGCTTCCGCTCCGTTATAACACCCTGCTAGAAGAGAATGCCACCAATATTTCCGGAGGGCAGAAACAGCGGCTGGCTATAGCAAGAGCGGTTCTCAAGCAGCCTGACATCCTCATCATGGACGAGGCCACTAGCAATCTGGATTCTACAACGGAAAAGGCCGTATCTGAGACCATTAACGCCTTTGAAGATATGACGATTATTATTATCGCTCATCGGCTAAGTACCATTATGCGTTGTGACCGAATCTATGTAATGGATCAAGGGCGAATCATTGAGCATGGAACACATGAACAGCTTCTAAGTAATCGAGGTAAATACTATGGATTATGGAAAGATCAGCTTCCCGGAATTGAACATAAGCAAGAACATCAGCTACAGTACGCTGTGGGAATAGAGGTATAACAACATGAACGGAATGATTCGTGATCTCTCGGAAATGTCCGACAGCAGAGAAATTATGGAGTCCAAAACCAATCCTGTAATTTCTGTGTTCATACTGATTGTATTTATTCTATTAGCTGCTGCTTTCACATGGTCCTTCTATGGACAGATGGATGTAGTAGCGAAAGCTTCAGCAGTGGTTAGACCCAACGAGAAGGTTAGCACTATCCAATCTTCCTTGATTGGGAAAGTAGAGGATGTTTATATCCATGAAGGAATGCAGGTGCAACGTGGAGCTAAGCTAGTCAGCTTTGAGCATAAAGATCTGGATATAGAACTCTTGAATCAACAATCGGAAGTAAATAAGCTAACCCGGAAACTTCAGTACCTCCAACGGTATAAGCAAAGCATTAATGATCTGAACAATCTTTTTTCGCCGCACCAAGCGAATGAAGCTTACTATTACGATATGGTAGAACAATTTCTATTGGAATACCAACAACAACAACAAATTTATGAAACCACCAAAAATCAGCTTGCAAGCGCCATCCAAGAGAATACCGGATCACAAGAAACGATTCTTGGAAACTTGCATTCAAGTGAGAATAAATCACTACAGGATAAGAATGATCTAGAGAGGAAAAAGAAAATTCTGGTGACAGAGTTAACGAATGAGAAGCATCTTGCACAATCTTTCAACGAAAATCGGAATTTGCTACCTCCCTCCGATACAAAACGAACGGAGCAGTATAACACATACCAGATAAAGTATGTACAGCTAACAAAGCTATCTGCAGAAAAAAAAGCGATTTATGACCGATCTCTCAGCTTAGGAGAACGCCTGGTATCGAAGTCACAAATTGAAGAAGATCAACAGCAATATAATTCCGCTCTACTACAGACTAGCCAATATCAGCACGAAGCTCTATTAAGTACGGCAAGCAATATAGCTGACTATATCAGCCAGTTAGAAGAATTGCAGGCCAGCTTAACTTTTCTGACAGAAGGTAAAGATCCCTCTGTCTCAGAGCGGGAAAATCTGAAGTTGCAGCAAAAACAATTATCTGAGAAACAAACGGATCTGCTCGAACAGAAAGAGCTTGGGACAACATCCGAAGAAACCACTCTGGAAAAGCTGAAACTTGATCGCATTGTACAGATTCATTCCGTAATTGAGGAAGAGCAGAAAAATCTGAATATTTTGCTTGAGAATGTAAAGCAGCTTGAGGTAGAAAAAGAGAAGAAAATCCTTGTTGCTCCCATAACAGGAACCATTAACATTCTAAAAGAGACTAATGCCGGTGACATTGTACAGCCAGGCGAATCTTTAATGGCAATCATTCCGACTAATGAATCAAAATATAAAATGAGCATCGCAGTTCCCAACTCTGAAGCAGGAAAAATATCGCTAGGCAATCAAGTGGATTTGAACTTTGTGGCCTTCCCAAAACAAAGTTTCGGTTCACTACGAGGAACCATTACTTCTATTAGTACAGATTCTATTGTGCAGCAAGACGGATTAAGCTATTACCTAGTAGAAGCAACTATTCCGAACACTCCACTTGAGAATCGCCGGGGAGAACGAGGAGAGCTTCGTGTTGGCATGATAGCTAATGCTTCTGTCATTACAGACTCCAAGAAAATTATTGATTTCATTCTCGAAAAAATTAATCTGAAAGAGTAAAGGGTGAATGACGATCATATGATCAAGAAATCAGTGCTTATTTTACTAACTTACTTCCTTTTATTTATACCATATACTGTAACAACATTTGCCGATTCTCTAGAGTGGGATAGTGTCAAGAATCTTTCCATAGAGGAAGCTGTTCAGTTATCAATCGCAAACTATGCCGATATCCAGTTGGCGAATTGGAAGGTGGTACTAAGTGATGCTCAGCTCTCTTATGTAGACTCGGAAAAGAGGAAAATAGAGGGGAAAGACGTAGCTGTAACAAGTGGAAACCTACCCACTGCTCCAGAGTATTTTTTAAATAGTATTCCTAACTATGACCGATTGAGCGATGAAGATAAAGCGGCCATTAATCAATCTATTGCTATCCAAATTATGATTAATTCCTCCATGAATCAATTGATCAATGCCCAAACCGATAGCCAAAACAGCTATAACCAGCAGCAAAAAGAAAGCCAGCTTAAGGACTTTAATGATCAACTGCGATCTTTAGAAACCGATAGAGTACTGAGCAGATTAGAATTACAGAAATCACAGGCTCTTATTCGCTACTATACAATCCAGAAGTACTACCAGCTTTCCTCTTTGAGGGCTACTATTCAATACGGTAAGAAAGAACAACAATATTGGAGTACTCAAGCTGATGATGCTCTAAAATTGTACAGTAAAGGATTAATATCAAAAAAAGAATTAGAGGATGCCAAGATTAAAGAGCGCCAGCAAGAGATAGCATTGGAACTTGATTCCAGTAGCTACCAGTCCCAATTGGATCTCTTCACACAGGCATTAGGGTTATCTAAGTACAAAGAAGTAATTCTGGAAGAAGTCCCCCTGTTAGACATTCCGGAACCCGGAAGCTGGAGTACGACCTTCAAACTTGAGGATAATTTGGATTTAAAAGAGGCAGATGCCAAGATCAAGCTGGCCAAAGAAAATTTAGATACAGTCAAATCCTCCGAACCCGAACTTAAAACCTACTACACAATTCTTTGGTCCAGCCAGATCGGGAATAAAAATATTATGCAGCAACAGTTTGAAGAGAAGCTGGCAGAATATAAAGCTGAGGCTAATCAATTCTTTGCCCTATATTCACAACTTAAAGAACAACATGAACAGCTTTTCCAGACTGTAGAGGACAGTAATACACTATTTAGTAAAGGGTTAATATCAGTTGCTGAGAAGGATAAGAACGAACTGGAATTGATAACCTTAGCCCAGAAAATAGATAAACAAAAATCAGATTATGCTATTTTCCTGGAGAAAATAAAACTAGCCAATAACGGGGTTATCCTCTAAAAAGCACAGAATTTTATCATAACATAATCTTAAACAACAAAGAACATACAACACTGGATATTCCCAATACTGGAATCGGTCGATAGGATTAGAAGATATGTTCATATTCGCACAAAAAAGGAGATTATCCAGCAATGAAAATGATACCCGGTTTAGTAGCCACCCTCGTGTTATCCAGTATGTTCAGTTTACCCGCCTTTGCTGCAGGACAGCCTATTTCTGTCCAAATCAATCAGCAAAAGCTTGATTTATCAAAATATGCACCACTAAATGATCACGGCACCGTCATGGTTCCCTTCCGTCCTATTTTTGAGAAGCTGGGCTTACAGGTATCCTGGGATGCCACAACAGGCTCTATTACAGGTACCAAAGAGGGTCTTGTCATTAAACTGCGAATTGGCAGCAAACAGGCCAGCATCAATGGTGTCGTTAAACAGCTGACCCTTGCTCCAAAAATGATTAATAATGCCACTTACATTCCCCTGCGATTTGTGGGCGAAGCGACGGGGAACGAAGTCAGTTGGGATGCGAAGCAACAAACCGTTGCTATTAATGTGTTGCAAGCCAGCGTTGACCCGAAGGAAATCAGTTCTTTTTTCGAAAAATATCTTACGTATTCCAATAGTGAGAACTACGACGGATTCATGGCTCTTATTGATCCAAAGTCTCCACTTGCCGGAATCGGCCCGCAAATAAAGAGTCAAATGGCGGCATTCGATCTCTCCTCGTCGATAGAGAAATTAGAGATTGTTGACCTGCAACCCAAGGAAGCCACGGTGCATACGGTTGAAACTACCAAAAGGATCAGTGGCCCTTTCATGCTGGATAACACAGCGGATTATGTATATGGGCTAACGAAAGATGCAAGTGGGACTGGGTGGAAAATCAGCAATTTGCAAATTAACGCGATCCAGTACACGCTCCCTGAGGGAATATTGTCCGCCGATATTTCTGTTCCGAAAACTGAGGAGAACCAAATATTGTCCGTACTTGATGCTAACACCAAATATACAAATGAAGAAAATCTGGATGGCGTAATGGCAACAATTGATGGAGAAGCGCTCGTCCAGGAACAGAATAAGCAGGCCTACAGTCAAATTTTCAACACCTACGATTTGTTATTCACCACTGAATCCACCAAAATTATTAATTATACAGAGGATACCGCGGCAGTATATATTGTCCAGACAACGAAGAAACTTAAAGGTCCCGAATTTCAAGATAATCGCTCCATAACGGTTAGTACACTGAAGAAATCAGCGGACGGATTGTGGAAAATTGAGCAAAGCTTCGTCATTAAAACTGACAAACTATAAGAATTAAGCTCTATCTCTCTACAGATAAACAAAGAGCAGCTATTCCCAGTCTGAACAAGATCTGGTGAGTAGCTGCTTTTGTATACAGAACTCGTCATGGGCAAGTAAATAAGTTTATGCTGTCCACTAAAAGTACTAGTTGCCGACAATTTGCTTGTGCTATATTTACTTAATGATCATTTTTTGGGATAAATAGGATTAGGGAGGGGTATTTTTGAGTATTATCGAAGCCAGACAGCTATCTAAATCTTTTAGACAAGCGGTCAAAGAACCAGGATTAAAGGGTGCAGTCAAGCATTTATTTGCCCCTAGGCATATAGAGAAAATCGCGGTTCAGCCGCTCGACCTCACTGTTGAAGCTGGAGAAACGATCGCCTACTTAGGGCCCAATGGTGCAGGCAAATCAACCACGATCAAAATGCTAACCGGAATATTAACTCCTTCTTCAGGCACCATCTCTGTAAATGGTATCAATCCTTATAAGAAAAGAATGGAGAATGCCGCGCAAATCGGGGCTGTCTTCGGTCAACGCACCCAATTATGGTGGGACATTCCGATTCTAGAATCCTTTTCATTGCTTAAAGATATTTATCAAATTCCCGAGGCTGTCTATAAGACTAATATGGATCAGTTTATTGAGCTGCTGGGTATGAGTGAATTTATTCACTTATCGGCACGAAAACTCTCCTTAGGCCAACGGATGCGCGCAGATCTCGCTGCCTCCTTATTACATAATCCGCCGATTCTCTATCTGGATGAACCAACTATCGGCCTAGATGTATCCGTCAAACAGAAAATTCGCGAGTTCATTAAAAAGATCAATCAAGAGCAGCAGACCACCGTTATGTTGACCACCCATGATCTGGGTGACATAGAGGATTTATGCAAACGGCTTATTATTATCGATCACGGAGCGATCATCTATGATGGAAGCTTGAAAGATGTGAAGACTAACTTCGCCAGAGAACGCATCGTTTTCTTCCAGGTTGCTTCACCTTTGCCTAGCTTATTCAAACAATTAGCGCAGGTTCCAGATATAAAGTTGGAAATTCAAAGTGAGCTGGAATTCTCGCTATCCTTTGACCGGTTTGAATATACCGCCAGTGAAATTGTGAGCCGGGTCATGAAGCATGGAGAGGTACTAGACTTCCGAATGGAAGATGCCAACATCGAGCAAGTGATCAAAGCCGTTTATGACGGAAATTTGGATCTGAAGCAGAGCAGACCACAGGAAGGAGCCTAATCTCCATGTCCGTAGTCAAGAAGTACAGCAGTATTACGAATCGTTCGTTGCAGAATGTTCTCGCTTACCGAACCTCTTATGTCATTACCTTTTTATCAAATTTCGTGAACCTGCTGGCGATTTATTTCTTATGGCAAGGGATCTTTAATGGCCGGGCATCGGTCGGCGGGTATACGTGGGATCAGATGAGGACCTATTTGCTCATTACCTTCCTCGCTAATTCTGTTCTGTCCTGGTATTCTGAAACCGCTATTTCCGCGAAGATTCTGGATGGAAGTGTCGCTGCCGATTTACTAAAGCCGATCGATTTCCAAAGTGCCCGCTTCGCTGAAACGTTAGGCACAAGTCTGCTTGAAGGGGGCATGAGCACAGTCCTTATCGGTATATTTATCCTCTTCACTTCAGGCGTGAACTTTCCGCATTCGCCTGTTGTCTACGTGTTATTTGCGCTTAGTCTACTGGGGGCTATGCTCGTGAAGTTTGGAGTGGTTTATCTAGCTGCTTTATTATGTTTCTGGTCCACAGGTTCTATGGGTATTGTCTGGGCGCGAATTGCCATCACGAATCTATTATCTGGGGCATTGGTTCCGTTGGCTTTTTTCCCGGATTGGTTAGAGCGGGTGGCGTTACTTCTGCCATTTCAGAGTATCATTCACACCCCTACTGTCATCTTTCTGGAGCAAGCTACTGCCTGGGAGAGTTTAGCGTTGATTGGTGTCCAATGCTTCTGGGGGATTGCCTTGTGGATCGCCGGGAAATGCATGTGGAACTGGGCGGTTCGGCAAGTGACTATTCATGGGGGTTAGAGGGGGAGAATTATACAATGCGGCTTTCACGTGTCATTTATCTCTATAAAAGAATGTATGCCCAACAGCTAAAAGCGATCATGGAATATAACAAAGATTTCTACATCTTATTGTGTTCTGCCGCATTAACTCAGGTGCTCGGATTTATTTTTCTAAGCGTTATTTATAATCAAATTCCCGATATCAATGGCTGGAAGTTCTGGGAAGTCTCGTTTATGTACGCGATGATCTTTCTTACCGAGGGAATTGGCTCCTTGTTCTTCGAGGGAAGTTGGAGATTAAGTGGTTTGGTGAACCGTGGTGAGCTGGATCGTTATCTGCTTCGACCTGTGCCCATTGTTCTGCAAGTATTCTGTACGGGGATTGGCGTCAATGGATTGGGCAATTTGCTTATAGGCGGAGTGATTATCTGGCAATCGCTGCTTCATAGTCATATTCATTGGTCTTTTGCCAAAATAGTCATTACTTTATTGCTTCTGGTGTCTGCCGTGATTATCCGGGTATCCATTAATTTGGTCGGCAACTCGGCGGCCTTCTGGATTCGTAATGCCGGCAACGCCTTCCCATTGATGGTACATAGTATGGCTGATCTGGCTAAATACCCGGTTACCCTGTTCAATCAGGGAGTACGCATTCTTATTTCCACGGTGCTTCCCTATGCCTTCATCAGCTTTTATCCTGCGACTTATATTTTTGAGAAAAGCGGATGGTCTGGTTGGTGGATGCTAGCCCCCGTCGTTGCTATTGGAAGTGCTGCAGCAGCCTATAACATTTTCCGGTTCGGGCTTACGCGTTATGAGAGTACGGGGAATTAGGCAGTTAGGACATCCAAGTTCATAGGCGGACAGAGAATCCACTATTTTCATAAATACCCCTTATTTCATTACCCTTGTGGACAGAGGTTCCGTTATTTCGTGTATAGAGTGCCTTCTTACACCAAATTTGGCTCCATAGCGGATTCTCTGTCCGCCAAAATAGAAATAGGGAGTATTTGGAGTGAATAGCATCTGCTGTGTCCGCCTAAATCGTCCAATCTGCCTTTTGTATCTTATGCCACTAACTCATCAAGAAAGAGGTGCAAAATGCTTCGTACCGGCTATTTACTCGTAGCTATAAGTATAATTACCGCTGCTCTTTCTTATATTTTATTCGGAGGAAATTATGCCTTTCTCGTGATGATTAGCTACTCCCTCTTATTCCTGATCGGCTACAGATTTCTCAAAGGGAAAAAATAATGGGATTTGATTTATATGCAGTAGATTGGAGAATTGGTGTCCAACTGGTATTGCCTTGCCTCATCGGCATCTGTATCAAAGCTCTTGTCATCGGCTATTCAAGGAAATAAAATAGGTAATGCGTTGACGCCCTTTTTTATTTTGTTAGAGGATTGTTATCTCAACAAAACATTCTCATCCATTACAAATCAGATAAAATAATACAATGAATTTATATTGGGCTATATTTCAAGAATAAGAGTTTAAGGATATAATACATTGTAAGCGTTATCTTCATTTTAGAGAATGGAGGCGTTTCTGATTAATTAGTTAGATTTATTATTGTCTGTTCAGCCTAACAAATAGATTACCCATTCCATCAAGCCAAAGGATGGTCCTGCTGTGTATACCAATATCATCCGTTTTATGAATGATCTGAAGCTCAGGACAAAACTATTCTTATCATTTGGTTGTGTAGTGCTTATCCCCGTATTGATTGTTGGCGTGTTCCTAACCCGTGAGCTGCGAAATATGGCGCTGAATAATGCCCTGGAGCAAATCACAGCAAATGTTGAACGTGTTAAGAAAAGAACGGGTGATATGCTCAATGTGCCCTACGATATTTCCTATCGCCTTTCCAATGACAATCGGCTGGAGGAAGCGGCGAATCACCGTTATGAGACGGTCTATGATGTGGTTAGAGCCTACTGGAATTACCCTGACTTCCGGGAATTTGTCCGGCTGTATAAGGAAGTATCCAGTGTCCGGCTCTATATAGACAATCCGACCATTATTGATAATTGGGAGTTCCTGCAACCGGATGAAGCCGTGACTCAACAAGACTGGTATACGACGGCTCTCGCCCAGAGAGGGTTGATCTCTTGGAATTATATTCGGGATAGCCGAAACAATAAATATTATCTGAGCTTAATCCGAAAGATTGATTTTCTGGAGCAGCGGACACACGGTGTTCTGATTATTAATGTGAATACGGATATGCTGAATTCAATCCTGAATCAGGAAGCTTTTGAAACGATCATTGTGGATGAGCATGACAATATCGTTGCTTCTAACCGCGTAGACATGCTAGGCAAAACCTTGCTTGATATTAACTTAAAGTCTGTAAGCCACTTTACAGGGCAGGGACCCTATGACGTTACTATAGAAGGTAAACATTCGAAGATGCTGATTGATGATTGGCATCCCGGAGCAAGCTTGAACTCCTTGCGGATCATCTCCATTTTTTCAGTCGAAAGTATTGTGAGCGAAGCTAATCATATTATCCTCTTGGCGTTTTCGGTCATCTCAGCCGCTCTGGTCATGGCCATTGTGCTTATTTTCTACTTCTCACGCTTGCTGGCTAGGCGAATGCTTCATCTTAGCAAGCATATCTCCAAAGTTGCTTCCGGGAACCTCGGGGTTACCCTTGTCATTGACGGTAAAGACGAAATCGGCCAGTTAGCCAGGCAGTTTAATCATATGGTCCGTAATATCAACGAATTGGTGATCGAGGTACAGGAATCCAATCGTCAGAAGAGCGAGATTGAACTGCGACAGAATGAAATCAAATTTAAAATGATGGCCAGCCAGATCAATCCTCATTTTCTCTTCAACGCCCTGGAGTCCATACGCATGAAGATCCATTTACGGGGACATGGAGATATTGCTCAGGTCGTCCGACTGTTAGGTAAAATGATGCGCAATAATCTGGAGGTCGGGAATGGTAAAATCGAGCTGCAACGCGAGCTGGAGACGGTAAACTGTTATTTGGTCATTCAAAAATTCCGGTATGATGACCGGCTTACTTATGAGCTGCATGTAGATCCAAGAGCTGCACATATACCGATTCCTCCACTTATCATCCAGCCACTGGTTGAGAACTCTGTCATTCATGGCTTGGAACGCCAGATAACAGGCGGAATTGTACGGGTGGATGTGCGGGTGGAGGGACAGCAGGTTAGGGTGCAGGTTTCCGACAATGGAGCCGGCATATCCGAGCTGCGCATGTCTGAAATCCAGCAGTTGCTGGAGAGCAAAGATGACTTTGAGACGAATAATATCGGACTTCGCAATGTTCATCTGCGGCTCCAATTAACCTATGGCCCCGACTATGGTCTGAGCATTGCCAGTCAAATCGGATTCGGAACGCAAATTAGCTTTGCGCTTCCCCTGAGGAGTGATTCATTTGTATAGCGTATTAATTGTCGATGATGAACTAGCCATCCGCGAAGGACTTCGTAGCTTATTGGATTGGGCTGCACTCGGTTTCAGGGTTGTTGATACAGCAGCAAATGCCATAGAAGCTAAGCAGAAATACGAACTCTACTCCCCTGATTTAATGATTATTGATATCCGTATGCCCGGTAAGGACGGTTTAGAGTTAATTGAAGAGCTGCACGCTGGTAATCCGCAGCAACATATTATCATTCTTAGCGGATTTGCTGATTTCAGCTATGCCAAACGTGCGTTGGCCTTCGGCATCGACTGTTATCTGCTAAAGCCTGTTGATGAGGATGAGCTGCAGCTATATTTAGTTAAGCTTGCCGGAGAGCTGATGCAGAGAAACGCGTCACACCGAAAAAAAGATGCTGTGAAAGAGTGGAGCCGGGAAATGCTAGTCCAATCTGCACTGCTGGAGAATAATAATCAGGCCCACGCCTCTCTGGAATTATCCGTCATTGAATCCGGTCTGATCTGGGATTCCTACCAGATTGTATTAATCAAGCTCCTGCTGCAGGACTATGCGGACTGCGGACCGTCTACAGCTGTTAAGGCGCGGCTGGCAAAGAGCTTTGAGGATCATGACCGCGGCATTATCTTTTCCATGGATTCTTATTTAGGCATATTGTTTCAGCCTTCCTTCCAGAAGGAACTGGTGCGTAAATTGATGTATCAGGATGTACAAGAAGCAGTAACCGCGCAAGGACTGGAATGTATTATAACCGCAGGGGATACCGTGGACAGCTTTGACCACCTCAGCCGCTCCTACCATAGTGCACTTGCACGGATGATGGATCATTTTTTCTACGAAGAATCCGGGATCATTGGACCAGACTCCTTGAAGCTGAAAGAGCTGCTGCCAGTAAGCACTAAGGAGCTGGAAACGAAGCTTGAAGCTGTAACAGACAGACTTTATTTCGCGATGGATGTTGGCAATACAGAAGTTCTCGCCGCCTTGATTAGAGAGGCTGGAGCTATCATGATTGCCGCCGGACTATCCGAAATGGCTATCAAATCCAGATATGTGAGAATCGTCACCTGCCTTTTCAATAAACTATCGATTCAATACAGACAGCTGGAATCTGGGAACAACCTCTTGGAGGACCAGGTACAACAGATCTATAAACATATCTCACTGCCCGTATTACAGCGTTATATCATTCAACTGCTCCATCATAATGTAAGCGAAATCAACCGGGATGATATGGACATCTTGATGAAAAGAATGCTAGATTTCATTAACCGCCATTATTCTGAAAATTTAAAATTGGAAGCCTTAGCAGACGTATTTAATTATAGCAGCGCTTATTTAGGGAAACTGTTCAAAATCATTTCCGGTTATTCCTTTAACACCTACTTGGATAAAGTACGCATCGAGAAAGCCAAAGAGCTTTTGAGCGAAGGCTGTAAGATTCATCAGGCTGCGAAGGAGGCCGGATTCAGCGACGTAGACTATTTTCGCGAAAAGTTTAAAAAGTATGAAGGGATTTCCCCCTCTGTGTATCGAAAAAAATAAGTGATTACGAACATGCGCCTTTTTTTATTAGGGCGTCTTTTTTTGCGTCATTTTCTGAAAGCGCTTACGAAAAGAGCTGATTCCCCCCTGTTTTTTAGATAAAATCTTCGGGTGTTTCCTTACCTTCTTTTTATTTATGATTGGCTTATATAGGAGGAGGGACATAAATGAAAGCGATTACCAAAAAAAATCAATTGGAGCCGAAGCCAACGGCAGCACGTTTCTGGCCTATCTTTTCACAACAAAAATACCTCTATATGATGGCTATGCCCTTTGTAGTCTGGGCTTTTGTGTTCAGTTATTTACCTTTATGGGGCTGGACCATGGCTTTCCAAAAGTACAAACCGGGAAAATCTTTTTTTGAACAAAAGTGGGTTGGCCTGCAATATTTCCGCGAACTGTTCCATGACGAGCAGTTCTACAATGCGCTGCGCAATACGTTAGCCATGAGTATCATGGGCTTGCTGGCCGGCTTTGTCATCCCTATCGTCTTCGCCGTCCTTCTCAATGAACTCAGACTTCAGACTCTCAAACGTTTCGTACAAACCGTATCCTATCTGCCTCACTTTGTCTCCTGGGTCGTAGCCGCCGGCATTATTTCCAAGATGTTGTCTACGGACAATGGTGCCGTTAATGATCTGCTAATGAGCCTGCATCTGATCAGTGAGCCGATCCAGTTCATGGCTAAAGGAAATTTCTTCTGGGGAATTGTGACCGCTTCTGATGTCTGGAAGGAAACCGGCTGGAACACGATCATCTATCTGGCAGCCATTTCCGGAATTGGCCCAGAGCTTTATGAGGCGGCCAGAGTAGATGGTGCCAGCCGACTGCAGCAGGTGCGGAATATTACACTGCCGGGTATCCGGACCACAATCATTATCCTTCTCATCATCTCCATCGGGCATCTGATCAGCATCGGATTTGAGAAGCAGTTTCTGCTTGGCAACAATCTGGTTCGCGACTATTCACAAACCCTTGATTTATACGCTCTGAACTACGGGCTGGGCATGGGACGCTTCTCGTTCGGTACAGCCATCAACATCTTCAATTCCGTTGTCAGTGTGTTCTTGCTCCTTCTTGCCAACGGTATCTTCAAGAAAATCACGAAGGAAAGCATCATTTAAGGGAGGTACTTCTATGCTAAGCAAAAAACTGTCCACCACATCTTGGCAGGATCGTCTCTTCGATCTCGTTGTCTATGTAGCCATCACTATAGTCACCATAGCCACACTGTATCCCTTTCTCAATGTGCTAGCTATTTCCTTCAATGACTCGACAGACAGTATCAAGGGCGGAATCACTATCTACCCCCGTGTCTTCACCTTCAAGAATTATGAGACCATCTTTGCCTTCTCCGGGCTAATGACCGGACTAAAGATTTCAATTCTGCGCACCGTGATTGGCACTATACTCGGCTTGATTAGTGCCTCCATGCTTGCGTTCACCTTAAGCCGGGTTGATTTTCAGGCCCGCAAATTCGTATCCACCTTTCTTGCATTGACGATGTATGTCTCCGGAGGTCTGATCCCCTTTTATATTCTGATCAAAAATCTCGATATGATGGGTACCTTCGCAGTTTATGTCTTACCGAGTCTTGTCAGCGCTTTCAACGTGTTTATCATCCGCTCCTTCATTGACGGCCTGCCTTACGCTCTTCAGGAATCCGCCAAGCTCGATGGAGCGAACGACTTTACGATTTATTGGCGGATCATTCTCCCACTGACCAAACCGGCTCTGGCTACGATCGCTTTATTTCTAGCCGTAGGGCAATGGAATGCCTGGTTCGATACTTATCTGTATAACGGCTCCAAAGATTCTCTAACCACCCTGCAATATGAATTAATGAAGGTCATTCAGAGTACGACAACGAACGCAGACAGTTTCCGCGGCCGGAATATGACACAGGTCATGGCTCAAATCTCGCCTGAATCCGTCAAAATGGCGATTACAATCGTCGTTACGGTTCCGATCCTGATCGTCTACCCTTTCCTGCAGCGCTATTTCGTGAAGGGTATGACCCTGGGTTCAGTTAAGAGTTAGTTCACTTGCGGTATCTGCAGGTTATGCCTGTTTATACAATATTAATTCAGTCCATAAAGGGAGGGTTTATATTCATGAAGACTAAGACAACTAAACCGTACATTGCACTTCTTCTGTTCGTTCTACTTCTCAGCTTAGTGTCTGGCTGCGGTGGTGGAAACAATGCAGAGAATAAAGAAAGCAATGCCGGAAAAAGTACAAATGCACCAACAGCAGAGGCGGAAGCAACGGTTGCGCCTGAGGATTTATCTCCACTTACACTTTCCTTCTTCGCCGAAGACCCGAATCCAAATTGGAATAATATGAAGGATGACATCAGCAAAGTCATTACGGAGAAAACAGGTGTCACGTTGGATGCCGAATTCGCGGTAGGCGATCCACAGCAGAAGATTGCCTTGATTGCCGCTGGTGGCGAATATCCTGATATTATTTCCGCCAAAGGCGACATAGGGAAACTTGTGGACGCAGGTGCGGTAATCGACCTTACGGAACTTATTGATAAATATGCCCCAAACATCAAGAAAGTGCTTGGAGACAATCTGGCCCGGGCTAAATATACCAATGAAGACCAGTCTATCTATTCCATTCCTACCTGGGCTGCCGTAAATGAGAAGAAGTTCGTTGCTGGCGGGGGTTTCGAGCTGCAGCATCGTGTGCTTAAAGAAGCTGGATATCCAGAGATTCGTACCGTGCAAGATTATGAGAATGTGATTAAAGCCTATCTGGAGAAACATCCTACCGATGAAAATGGAAACAAGAATATCGGGGTATCCTTAAATGCGGATGATTGGCATATGTACATCTCCGTTACTAACCCCGCGGTTGCGACTACAGGCGGATCTGATGATGGTGAATATTTCGTTAATCAGGACACGCATGAAGCCATATACCATTTCCGCCGTCCTGAAGAAAAAGAATACTTCCGTTGGCTCAACCATATGAACGATATTGGCTTACTCGATAGAGAAAGCTTTGTGCAAAAATACGATCAATACAAAGCAAAAGTAGCCACAGGCCGGGTACTTGGTCTGATTGATCAGGACTGGGATTACAATGATGCTCAACAGGCTTTGAAGACAGCAGGCAAATTCGAGCAGACTTACGGCCACTTCCCTGTAACTCTGTCAGCAGAATATAAAGAAACAAGCTTCTGGCCAACCGGCTTCATGGGCGGCTATGGAATCTCCATTTCCAGCACGAATCCTGATCCGGTTCGCACTATTAAATTCTTAGACTACCTCGCTTCAGACGAAGGCCAGATTCTTAACAACTGGGGGATTGAAGGCAAGCATTATACGGTGGAGAATGGCAAACGCACAGTGCCTACAGCCATTCAGGATCGCATCAATAATGACAACACCGCCTTCACCAAGGAATCCGGAATCGGCTTCTACTGGAATATGATGGTGCATTATGGTGATGGAGCCAAAGATTCAACAGACAATTATTATACCAAGAATTTCCCTGAGCAACTGGTATTGGGTTATAGCGATGTTGAAAAAGAAACTCTTGCCGCTTACAAGGCAACTACTTGGAAGGACCTATTCCCGAAAGAAGAAGAATTCAAAGAAAAAGCTTACGGTGCGGCATGGAATATCGCGATTCCAGGCGAAGATGAAGTATCCATTTTGGGCAACAAAATGAAAGATATTACTTGGAAACGTATTCCGGAAGCCATCTTAGCCAAACCAACCGACTTTGATAAGATTTGGGATGCGTACATGGCTGATCTGGAAAAAGCAGGCGTGAAAAAAATGGAAGCAGGCTACACCAAATACGTACAAGATCGAGTTACGTTATGGACTGCTAAATAAATTAGCCCCTATATATTCTCAACAAAAGAAGTGCCTCCAGCCATTAGACTGGAGGCACTCTTTTTATTGATTCAACCGCTATCCTTCTCTCTGTTATAGCGCCTCAACTTCTGCCTTAACGACTCCTTTGCGCTCTCTAGCCGATTTACGGAAGTAGAAGAGTTCATATATGGCCGGTACGACAATCAGTGTCAACAGCGTTGCGGCGGTTAAGCCGCCGATGACTACAATCGCCAGACTTTGCGAAACGATGCTGCCCTGCTCGGGATGTCCGAACAGCAATGGGAGCATAGCACATATCGTGGCAATAGCCGTCATCAGGATCGGACGCATCCGCGTTCCGGCTGCTTCGAGAATTGCTTCACGGACACTCATGCGCTCCTCGTTATGCTTGATCCGGTCTACCAGCACAATCGCATTCGTGACCACGATCCCTATTAACATCAGCGCACCAAACAATGCGGTAAAGTCTGGTGTAACACCTGAGACGATCAAGCCAACAATGGCCCCAATCGCTGCAAGTGGCAGGGAGAACATAATAGCCAGTGGTGCGCGCAGCGTTTTGAAAGTCAATACCATGATTAGGTAGACCAAGCCGATAGAGATCAGTGCTGTCATTCCCAGATCGCTGAAGTCACCAGATTGATCGACGGAAGCCCCACCTGCATATAAAGTTACGCCTTCCGGAAGTTTCATACTATCTGTTTGCTTGGCAATGTCCGCACCGATCTCCGAAACCTTCTTCGGATCGACATCTGCAGTAATTCTAACATAAGGCTTGCCATCTTTATGGTACAACATAGCTGGCTCATTGCTAACCTTCAGGGTTGCCAATTGAGACAATGGCTGTGGGCCACTGGCGGTCATCAGTGTAATTCCTTCTAAATCCTGCTGTGTCTTCGGCTCTACAAGAGGATCTAATATCACTGTGGTCGGCGATCCATCCAGCTCCATCTGTCCCAGCGGAATAGCTCTTAACATTCCGCCTAGCTGCATCGAGATTTCCTGTGCGTTAGCCTGTGTAGGGTCAACATTGAAAGCAAATACAGGCTTGGTATCCTCCATATTGCTGCTGACCTTTTGAACGCCTTTCACTGTCTTCACTTTAGCCGCAACCTCTTGGGCCACCGAAGTCACTGCGGCCAGATCATCACCGACAATATCGACATATTCATTGGTTGAGCCTGAGCCCATCATGCTGGCTTCGTTAGCGGTTAAGGTAGCGCCAGTATAAGACTTCGCTGCACCGCGGACATAGTCAATAAAGGCTTGTGCATCTGCATCTTTTTTCATGACAACCGTGAAGTCAACCAACGTCACAGAGGTAACACTTCCCCACTTCGCCGAATCGGCACTGTTGCCGGACTGCATCAGAACGGTTTCGGCCTGTGGCTGCTGCATTAGCTCCTGTTCCAGCTGCTTCCCTTTCTCCATGACCTCAGTAACGGGAACATCATTTGGGTAGTTCAGCTGGATCGATACATAACTAGCATCAGATGCATCGAGTGCAGCCTTGGGCATCGAAACATAGGCAGCTATTGAACCGATAAGCAGGATGAGCCCCAAAGACAACGTTACCCATTTGCGCTGAAGATTCCAACTCAGGAAGCGGGTAAACCATTTGGATGGTTCATGCTCTTTCATAGAAGACTTCCGCAGCAGAACTGCACTTAACAGAGGAACCACGGTTAACGCCACCACCAGTGAGGTGAGCAAGGAATAGGTAACCGTTAGCGCAAACGGAAGCAGGAAGTCCTGTAAACCACCGCGTAAAAGACCCATGGGCAGGAACACAGCGACCGTTGCAATGGTTGATGAAGTAATCGCTCTGGCTACTTCTCCAGTAGCACTAATAATCATTTCGCGGGAGAAGGGTTCTTTCTGCAATCTGCGGTATATATTCTCTATAACCACGATGCTGTCATCAACCAGACGCCCGACCGCAACGGCTACGCCCCCGAGTGTAATAATATTTAAGGTGATGCCAGAGATATTCAGCAAGTATAAGGTGACAGCTAGTGACAGCGGGATGGATATGGCTGTAATAAGTGTTGCCCGTATGTTGCGCAAGAATAACAGAATTACGATAGTTGCGAATAGTGCACCAAGCAGTACTTCACGCATCATACTATTCACCGAAGTGACAACCATGTCCGAGGTACTGAACACTACGGCTGCCTCTGCATTTTTTTCCGTGTCATTAATTTTGTCCACAGTAGTCTGCACTTTATCGCCGACATCGACCGCATTTGCGTTAGCTTCTTTGGTTATCACTGCGAACAGCACATCTTTGCCGTTCGAGCGGCTAACGCTTTGCTGATCCTGCTTTAAGGTCACAGCAGCAATGTCCTGCAAGGCAACTCCAGGGGCTACAGGCAGCTTTTTCAAGGTATCAATACTATCGATAGTGGAAATCACATTTACATTACCTGTCTGACCACCGATCGTCTGCTCTCCAAGTGAAGCCGATACATTGCGACCCTGGAGCAATCCCATGACCTGCGTTGAGGACACACCTTTGTCGGCCATTAATTTCGGATCCAGCTTAACCTTGACTTGCGGGTCTACTTTTCCATATAAAGCTACATTCGATACTCCGTCAATCTTCTGAAACTCCGGAATAATCGTGTTCTCCGCAAGCTCCAAGTTATCCTTAGTTAATCCTTCATCAAACGAAAGAGTCACTTGGGAAATCGGAATCATCGAGGTGTTCAATTGTAAGACGAAGGGGTCCATTACGCCCTCAGGGAACTGCAATGAATCTACAGCCTGTTGAACTTCCTGCGCGGCATCCTTCATATTGGTTGTGCCTTCAAAATAAATATCGACCTTCGCATATCCATCTCCGGAAGTCGACTGCTGCTCTGTCTTACCCTTCACCAATGCAGTGGCCGCCTCAATCGGCTTAGTGACGTTCGTCTCCATCGATTGGGCATCCTGTCCGGGCCCCAGTACAGTTACGGTAACCTGCGGATTATCTGCCTCCGGCATAAATTCCATCGGCAGCGAGGTATAACTTAATCCCCCTACTATTAACGCCATCACGACCAACAATCCTACCGCACCCTTGTTGCCAAACGACCATTTGGTTAACCAATTCATTTCTTTTTTTACCCCTTCCACGCTTTAATTTGTGGTTTCTATTGTATGACTGCTGACTTATGTATAATTCGCCATCCCTTAATTTAAGTCTACGGTCTTTTGGCAAATGTCAAAACGGTCCGGCGGCGGGTTTTGCTCTCAGCCTTAAGGCGGGGATTCACCCCCTTCTTCGAGAAATATAAGGATAAGTTATCGTGTGAACATATATATCCTTATATTTGAACAAAAAGCTGCCCCCACAGAGGGACAGCTTCTAAGCAGCGTATATCTATTTATTCGCGGGTTAGGATTTCAGATTCCTGCGGTCATACGTTGTTCCGCGCCAGGTCATGCCCCCCCTAGTGGAGGCGCGGAAGGCTCCACGCTGACCACCGATGATCAGACACATTCCGATGATAGGATGAGCAATTCCATACCAGGCACCACTGCCCGAATGCCGTGAATACACATAATAAAGCCAGAAAACAAATAACAAACTTATGGCACACAATATTCTTGCAGAAGGAGGTCCCAGGAACAGGCCAAACCAAGGATAAATCATGGTCAGCAGACTGGATGTGGAGGTCATGAGTGCGTTTGGATAACGAAATACCGATTTCTCTACACTTCCAATAAGCTGCGGTAAGCTCTCATACCAGTTCCAGACACCGAGCATTTTCGTACCGAATAGCACATCCTGACGGTAGCCAGCCTGTTTAATTCGCTTGCCGAGTGTGGCATCATCTGTAGAGATATAAGAGAACCCCTCATGTGTGCCAATTTCTTGATAGACCTCCCGCTTGACTAAATTAAAAGCACCGATCCCAAAAGATTGTGATGCCTTCGGGTCCTTGACCTTCCACAACATGCCGAATGAAGCAGCGCTCATGAAGATAAAAGCCCCGTACCATTTGGAGAATACTTCAGGTCCCTGAAATTCGGGAATCAAGGTTAGATGATCAAGTTGATGAGCTTGGGTATAAGCAACAGCCTTACTCAAACACTCTGGATGGAACAGAATGTCCGCATCTGTAAAGAGCAACCATTCACCGTTAGCCCTCTTGCTGCCTTGGAATAAGGCATGACTCTTTCCCATCCAATTGTCCGGCAGCTCCGAAATATCCAGACCAGTCACATTCGGGTACATCTCTGAGAGCCGCTGCATAATATCCGCCGTTGCATCTTCGGAACGATCGTTGACCAGAATGACTTCAAGCCGGGTATAGGTCTGCTTCATCAAAGATTCAACACAACGCTCTAATGCCTTCTGTTCATTCTTGGCGGGAATGACTACAGTGATCAAAGGTGGTTCCGTCTCCAACTTATCCTCTGTTTGGTATAGCTTGCCGATTTGGGCAGCCTTCCCTGTAAAGATAATAGCAATCGTTCCCCACATGACTACATTCAACCCGCCCAGAATCCAATACATCCAGTTCATCTCTAATTCCCACTCTCCGTCAAATTCGTACGATCGTTCTAATGTTTCTAAATAACTACGGTCTCTAAACAGAGACCGCCTGTAAGAACAAAGAAACCGTATCCCGGTACAACCCTCTCAACGATTCATGATCCATTGTACTCGAAAAAGCATTTAGTCCGCCTAACCAGGCTCCGAATAGCAGACTTAGCTTCTGCCCATCTCCTGGTTTGAATGTCCCTATTGCCATTCCTTCTTCAATAATCTCCCGATAGGCCTTTATCGGAGTGACTGCCAAACCATACAGTGCCTGAATGGAGGTGGGTTGAACATTCGGAAGTGCCGCCAGCTCTTGTCCTGCTTTTAATAGGTCCTGCTCATAGTTGTGGATCACAAATTCGGCGATGGCGTACAGCTTCTCCGCTGGAGTTGCACATGCTGAAGCCTGCGCATACCAGCGTTCCCCCCAATGCCGCATGGTCTGTTGGGCCAACGAGACGAACAGTTCCTCCTTACTTTTAAAATGATAATAAATATGTCCCTTGCTATAACCTGATGCCCTGGAAATATCCGCTATCGATGTGGCGGTATATCCCTTCAGGGAGAACAGGCTTTCAGCTTCCCTCAGCACCTCTTGCCGGACTTGCTCACTGTCATAGCTTCTTTTATTCATACTGTAATAGTTTTCCCCTTAAATAGAACGCCTGTACTAATGATAAGTATACAGGCATATCCTTTATTTTACAATAATAATATGAGAATGCCGCCTCCAAGCCTTTTAATCTCTCAGCGACTCATTCTGAACCCTGCTTGGCAGGCTCGCGGAACATATACTTTAGCAATGGTGGTGTTACCAGTGTAGTTACAATCACCACAATAATAACGGAGGTGAAATATTCCGGAAGCAATAGTCCGCTCTGCAGCCCTGTCGCAGCAATAATCAAAGCCACTTCACCCCGCGAGATCATTCCAGAGCCAATAATTGCCGAGGAGCGGTTATTAAAACCGGTAAGCCGCGCCCCCAGTCCGCCACCCAGCATTTTGGTGACGATTGCCACAAAGGTAAGTGCGATAACGAAACCGATCTGACTTCCTACGCCGGCAAAAGAAACACTGAGTCCGATGCTCACAAAAAAGACGGGCACAAAAATGGAATACGCAATCGGTTCGAGCTTCTCTTCTACGGTATGCTTAAAAGGCGTTTGTGAGATGGCAATCCCCGCGGCAAAAGCACCAATAATCCCGGCCATTCCCATCCGTTCGGCGAAATACGCAAAAGCAAAACAGATCACCAAGGCCGCCGTGATGGTTGCTTCCGTTACCCTCAGCGGAGCCAGCCATTTCATCACCCAAGGCACAAGGAACCAGCCAGCGCCAATGGCGACTACAAAGAACAGCACTTTTTTGCCGATGAGCAGACCCAGAGATACTTCCGCTCCTGTCCCGAAAAAGCTCATTAACACAGCCAGCAAAATAACTACCAATATATCGTCCACCACAGCAGCTCCCAGAATGGTAGAGCCTTCACGCGAGTTGAGCTTGTTCATATCCTTCAGTACCTGCACGGATATACTGACTGATGTCGCACTCAGAATAATCCCCATAAACAAAGCACTATGGTAGGCAAATCCGAACATCTCCCCAATGGCAAAGCCACCTATAAAGGGTAAAATAATACCCCCAACCGCTACTGCGAAGGCTGATTTCCAGTTCTTGCGCAACTGATCCAGATCCGTCTCCAGTCCGGCGATAAACATCAGCAGCAGCACACCAATCTCTGAGATATAATGAATAAACTCTCCATTTTGAATCCAACCCAGCACTGCTGGTCCTAGCACAATGCCGACAATCAGCTTGCCCAACACCGCAGGCTGTCCCAGCCGTACAGATAAATCGCCAGCAAGCTTGGTGAACAGCAAGATCAGCATAAGATAAAAAATGAATTCCATGGTCATCTACTCCCTTTTCCTCAACTTCTCCCTAAAAAACACAAAGAGGAGCCCTTGTTGACAGGCTCCTCCAAAAAACAAATAAATATTCAGTTAAATCATATAATTTAATTATAACCTTATTTAGAATTGTTGTAAACTAAGGCGCTATGATAACTGTCTTTACTTCAGATAAAACACCTCACGCAGTGGTACCATAGGCGTTGCCTCATTGAAATCAAAGGACCCCTCTACCATCTTCGAGGTAATAGCATTCCATCTGTTGCAGGCCTCACTCTGAGCGATGTAAGCAAAAGCCGCTTCCGTATCTGCACATTCAAAGCAGTAAAAAAATTGATTGCCATTCTGAAAGATGGAATAATTAGAAATCCCGGCTTTGCTGTGTTCCTCCAATATTTCTGTCCAAGGATTCAAGTGCATTGCCACGTACTCTTCCAGACATTCTTCCTTTACCTTCCATGTCCAAGCCAGTTTGTTGCTGCTCATCTTCTAGTCCTCCTAGTTATAAATTGTATTTATAGTAAGACTATCCAGATAGGCAATAGCCTCTTCACGAGTTTTATAGTGTACTGCAAAATTACCAAAAAGCCTCTTCATTTGCATGATCCACACAGGAGCATCTGCAATATATACCCAACCCGCTACACCGGCGGCAGTAGCCATCTCGCCAGTCGGTGCCAACAAAGCAGCAACCTCAGGAGATAAGACGGATTTGGATGTACGTACATCAGTAATACCAGTAAAGCCAGGCTTTACTAACTCCATAATCTCTGCAAACTGTTCATTGTAGTCATTTGCATTCTCTTCGTTAATTCCGTTAGTAATTACCTCAATTCGATTCTTTCGTACATTGTAATCAATTGTAAAAGTCATTCATGATCCCCCCGGAATGATATCGCTTCCAATAAACTCAATTATAGTGATCATATCATTTTAGCTTAAACCTGAACATGACTAATTTCCCATACTCTAGTGAGCAAGAAGAAACGGATAAATTATCATGCGAACATATAAATTCTTATATTTTCAAAAAACTGCCCCTCTTAAGTCACTGGGATGACCTAAAGGGGCAGTTATGAATCTAGTTCGTAGGATGATCAACTACTTACGCGCTTATTCCTGCCTCACTTGGGCGAAGAATAGCAGAGCCAATGGCCAGCAGTACTGCTGCCATCAAACCCAGTATGGCGAAGGGCAGCCACAGCTCGTTCCAGCCTCCGCCGGTTGCGGCAATATCAACCGCCTGAATCGCCCATTTTTGCGGGACAAAGTTAGCGGCCTTCTGCATATAGTCCGGCATGATAGCTAACGGCCAGAAACAGCCGCCCAGCATACAGGTCGGAGTCAGGATCAACATATTCAGCATTCCGGCATTATTGGGGTTGCGGACCAACCCCGCTATGGTGCTGGCAATCCCCATGGACACCAGCATAAATGCCGCAAGCACCAGAAAATAAAGATACAGTGGGATTTCATAATCATAGTGCAGCACCCAACGGCCTAAGACAAGAACTACGATAATTTGAATCAAGCCTACCATAAAGCTCCCCAGAAAATTACCTAAAGCAATTTCGGAGGAGCGTACAGGAGCACTGAACATCCGCATCATGGTGCGCCCTTTCCGGTCATCCATAATGATCGATACGGAGCTGGTCACCAGCCCCATCAGAAACATTAACGTTAACCCGACTACGACACCCAAGCCTTCTCGGGGATATAAATTATAATCCGTTCGGATGCTGCCTACACTATGCTGCTCCGTCTTTTCCAGAATAGCGGCGAACTGTGCTTCAGGGTCGGTGGAACCTCCCTCAGCAGAGCGAATAAGTGTGGCGGTACTCAGCATCTCATCAGCAATCGCATTTGTTTTCATTTTGACCATTATTGAAGTTTCTGTCGTTTTGAGCTCATACAAGCTAATTTGCGGCTGTTTTCCGGCCAACAGCTCCGAGGTATATCCAGCCGGAATCATGACCCCGGCCTCCCCTGTCTGCCCAATGACACTCTCCTTCAGAACCGCTTCATCCGCCTTTTGCACGAGCTTATAATCACCGGTACTCTCCAATTCGGCAAGAAGGTGTTTCCCGCCAGCTCCGTTGTCCATATTCGTATATAGCACAATTGCGGGGTTCTCGCCCATACTTCCAGTAACGGATACCACTCCAGCCAATACAATACTGGGCAGAATAATAAAAGTAAGGATACCCCTCCGGGAACCGATAATTCGCTTAACCATATTCAAGCCAATCGTAAGGATATTATTCATGGTAACCCACCTTCTTGTATGAGATAAACGCCGCACTGAACAGTACAAGACAGATCAGCGACAGAACCCCTAAATTGGGCAGGATCTCCGACAGTCCAGAATGGAGCATCATTCGTAGAATGGCTTGCATTGCCCAGTGATTCAGGGTATAGGCTCCCACAGAGTTCACCCACGATTCGGGAAGCGGGGCCATCCCCCCACTAATGAAGGTCATGATTACCGTGATTACTGTGATTACACTTCTCGCACCGGCCATATTTTTACTAAACAAAGAAATAATGATGGATAACGTCATAGAGGCTATGATCATTATCAGACAGAACAGCAGTAGCAGACCAGGACGATTGCCCCAATCCACGCCGAAGAACCAGTGCGACAAGAGAATAATAGCAACACATTGGAAGATAGAAACGATGCCTACGCCGAGCATTTTTCCAATAAACAGCTGCGATCCTTTAACCGGCATCGAGTTGATTCGGAAGAGAGTGTGGTTCTCTTTTTCGTTAAAAAGAGACGAAGTTACAGTAAGCCCGCTATACAGCAAAAACATCAGCATCATCGAGACCGCATAGAATTGCGAGGCCGTATACGTCACCTCTCCTTCACTAAGCTTACCCAGTGTAACCAGCTCGTGATCTCCAGAAGTTGTGGCAGCAGCCGTTAAAGCTTCCGGTCCAAGCGTCAGCGCCACGGCCTGTTTGGCATTGATATTGCTCAAAAAATTATCGAATACGGTCCCGGCGACCATATTGTCCGTACGATCTTTGCCCAAAATATATTCAAGCTTTGCTGCCCCACCGCTCTGTACTTCGCTGTCGAAGTTAGCAGGAATGACCACGGCATAACCATATTTCCCGCTGCGCAGCCCGCTTTCCACAGCCTTCCGACTCTCTACCTCCCGCGGAACGATAATCTTCGAAATCTCCGGTGTCTTCAGAAAGCTTGCTACCATGGCTGAGCTGGCAAGCCCCTCTCCAGATAGGCTGACAATGCCTACGTTCACTGGATCTATAGTAGAATCCTTACCGTTTCCCATGACACCTGAAAGCGAGGAGCCAAGCAGAAAGATTAATACCAACGGCAGCAGAAACATATTCAGCAGCATCGAGCGTGATCGGAGCAGTCTGCGCAGCTCATAGCTCATAATTGTCCATGTATTCATCAGAGCTTTACCCTCCTCCTTTAATCGCGCAAGGTCCGTCCGGTTAGACTCAGGAACAGCGTCTCCAGATCCGGCTCCTCAATATGCAGGGAACCAATAATCCCCTCATGTTTGGCAAAAATAAATAAAATATCCTGCAGCTCCCCTTGCGAAGAAGGCAGATAAAGCTCTACCACCCCATCCTTCACTTCCACCCGACTGATTCGCGGATGCAGCTTAAGCTCATTGATTAACTCAGGAGTAATCTGCGTAGCTTTAATTACAATTTTCTCTTCCTGAGCCACTCGTTCCCGCAATTCTTTTTCCGTGCCGCAGGCAATAATATGACCTTTATCCATAATGGCGACCCGATCACAAATGGCTGCGACCTCCTCCATATAATGACTAGTGTAGATGATCGTTGAACCGAGCTTGTTCAGCGCCTTAACCGAATCCAGAATATGATTGCGTGACTGGGGATCAATCCCAACGGTCGGCTCATCCATAATGATCAGCTTGGGACGATGCATAATGGCGCAGGCGATGTTCAGCCGTCTTTTCATCCCACCCGAGAAGGTGGCTGGTTTCTCCTTAGCCCGGTCGCTGAGACCCGTGAACGCTAGTGCTTCCGCTACCCGCTCCTTCAGCAGCTTGCCGCGCAAGCCGTATAACCTGCCGAAAAAAGTCGCATTCTCCTCCGCTGTCAACATATCGTACAGGGCTAGCTCTTGGGGAACCAGGCCAATTCTTCGCTTAACCTCTAGCGGGTTCGCAGATACCGACAGGCCATCAATCCTAATGTCGCCACCGTCGATCTTAAGCAGGCCGCAAATCATGCTGATTGTAGTGCTCTTGCCTGCCCCATTTGGACCCAGCAGACCAAAGATCTCACCGGCCTGAATCGTAACATTCACATGATCCACTGTTAAATTGTCATTATACCGTTTCACTACATCCGTCAATACCGCAAGTGACATATTGCATCGCTCCTGTCATCTGTATGCTTCTATATTCTAAATTGTAGCTCACCAGAAGCTCCACCGGACGTACAAAAAGTCATCTTCTGAAGGTGACTAAAGTCATCTCCTGAAGCAGTGTGCAAATATGCTAAGATAAAGGCTAAGAAAACTGTCTATCGACAAAAAGGATGAACCGGCGTGACCAGAGAACTGAACCTATTGCGTTACGGACTCATTATTATTCCTGCTTCTATTACTATTTACGTTTACCAATATGCCGATTATCAATTATTCACCATGCACTTTTTATTGCTTATGCTGCTGGTAACGCTTGGTGCCAAGCTGCCTGATTCGCTATCCGCGCTGACTAGTGCCTTAGAAATACTGTTCACCGCTTGGTTATGCTACCAGTATGGCAGTCTGATGATCTTTCCAGCGCTCTCCGCATTGCTGTGCTATTCTCGGCTGAAACCGCCTTCGTTGCAGGTCTTGTTTACCACTATTCACCTGATTGCGTTGAATCTTGCCTTCAAACACTCCATCCCGCTTCTGTGGGTCAACATGAACATCACCTTCTTGCTTACCTTCTCCCTGAATGAGCTTCTGCGGAAGGCTGGACGCGGACGTGCGGAAACGTTACTCGTGTATGATACGCTGCGCAAAAAACATTTTGAGCTGGAGGAAGCCCGCAGCCGATTGCTGCAATTTAACTCCCAGGTGGAGACTGCCGCCCAATCGGAGGAGCGGGTTCGGATCTCCCGCCAACTGCATGATGATATTGGCCACCGCCTGATCCGTATCAAAATGATGATGGAGGCCGCGATCCAGACGCTTCCTGCTGCACCCGAAACTGGAATGCAGCTGCTGGGTCAGATTCGTGACCAAGTGTCCGCCAGCATGGACGATATGCGTGCAGCTGTGAAGCGTATCAACTACGCCCCGCAATTGGAGGGTGCATATGCGCTAGACCGACTGCTGGAGGAGATAGGCCGCGATACAGGCATTGAGACCTCGTACCTTGTACAAGGCATACCTTATCCGCTATATCCCAGTATTCAGATTGTCCTGTTCAAAAATGCCCAGGAAGCCATCACTAATGCCCTCCGTCACGGAAGAGCTACAGCCGTATGTGTTCAACTAACCTATAGTGAAGCTGAGATTATAATGGAGGTTAGCAATAACGGAGACCTTCCCGCAGGAGAAGCGCTGCACAGACTGCAGAATAGTGGCGGATCTGGTTTGAAAGGAATGACAGAACGAACGCGGTTGATCGGCGGAACCCTTGAGCTGCAGCAGGTGCCACAGTTCGCAGTAGTGACCAGATTGCCAGTATACAAGCAGGGAGAGATTAGGTAATCAAGAGGATTTGAAGGTATTGAAAGGAGTATAACCAACTGATGATTAAGCTTCTAATTGTTGACGATGATTCTTTTATTCGCGAAAGCCTTAAGGTGCTCATGGGGCTGGACTCCGACATTGAAATCGCAGGAACGGCTAGTGACGGCAACGAGGCCTTAGCCTTACTTAAAGAGGGTCTTGCAGTAGATGTGGTGCTCATGGATATTCGTATGCCGGGCTGCGGTGGAGTTGAAGGCACCTTAGCCATCAAAAAGTCATTTCCAGAGGTATCTGTGCTGATGCTGACCACCTTTGATGATGACGAATACATTATTGAAGCCTTGCGAAACGGAGCCAGCGGCTATTTACTGAAGAACATTCCACCCGACCGTATTATACAAGGCATCAAGACTGTACAAGAGGGCAACATGCTGATCCATCCCGACATTGCCCGGAAGCTGGCTACCTTTCTGCAGCCAGCCTCCCGTCCTGAATCCGAGCCAGTGTCTCCGACGCTTCAGAGCTACGGGTTAACGAAGGCTGAGATTGCCGTTGTTTCCTCCATAGCGGAGGGACATTCTAATAAGGAAATTTCCGCAGAGCTGTTCCTAAGCGAGGGGACCATCAAAAATTACATCACCGACATCTTAAGCAAGCTGGGCTTGCGCGATCGTACACAAATTGCTATTTTTTATTTAAAAAACTGCCAGGAGTAAGGTACGTTAAGCCCCATAGTTGGCAAGAATCCAGCTTAAATTCTCTGTCCATCTCAAGATTACATACAAAGCCCGGACTCCACAATTTAGGAGTCCGGGCTTTGTCGTTAAAGAGGTTCATTCTGATTGGATTATGTTTCCATCATAGCAGCGTTAGACCTCGGCTGAGTCTGCCTTGGTCTTTGCGCTTTTTGTCGTCCGTTTGAGTTCACCCATGGGCAGGCTCCGATTGCGGGTACCCGTCTTCATCATAATAATGCTGAAGATGCTTGAGGGTTTCGTCTCCGCCGTAAGATACCCATCTTGCTCCGGCACGAGAATGATGCCGAGCTGGTGATGATCGCCATCATAGATGGCTCGCTGCAGGTACTTGCTCTCACCTGCGGCGTTCAGCAGCTCCAGCTTGCAGAACGCCGGGTTCATCCGCAGCGCCTCATGCAGCTGCGAAGCATTGGTCAACAGGACCCCGTTGACCTTCAGTAGGATCTCGCCCGGCAGGATGCCCATATCCTGCGCGGGACTGCCCGGCAGCACGGCCAGCACTTTGCGGCCGGCTAACGGATGCACGAAGACGGGGCTGACACTGCGCTCCTCCAGAGCGCTGTACCAGCTTAAGCCTTCGTGCATCGTCATTGCTGCGAGCGCCGCGACCACGGTCAGCGGGCTCCACCAGAACGCAAGTAGGCCTAAGCCCAACAGGACGATGCTGTATAACAGCAGACGTCCTGATGTGCGGGCCGCCTTGCGCCCTGGCAGCATGCTCTGCGTCATCTCGCTGAAGCCGATGATGACGGGCAGAGATACGATGCCAAGCCCGCCGCCAAGCAGCGTTTGCCATGGCAAATCCCCGGCTCCGGCTCCCGCGGGAACCAGGAGAAACAACGGCAGCGGCCAGAAGGCCTGCAGTTGGTAGCCGCCAACGACCTTGCCGCGCTTGCCCTTCAGGAACAGCGGCGTGGCGAGCCTAGCCCCCTGCCAACGGGCCAGCAAGGCTTCGGCCATGTGCAGCAACGCTGCCAGCACCAGCAGTGCCGGGATATCCATCTCCCTTAGTGCAGCAGCAATAGTGCCTATTTCCCCACTCTGCAACGCATCTGGAAAGAAAGAAAGTACAAATTGAATGATACCAAGCAAACCAATAGAATAGGCAAAACATAAATAGCGCACTCGGATTAGCAGCAGCAGTAAACTGACTACCCAAATGCAGGCCACAGCTGTGCCAGATAAAGATATCCCTAGCAGAACAGCAGCTATTGAAACCAGAAGCCCCATAACGAGACCACTCCATACCGTCCGCCATGTCTCCTGGCCCCAGCTATGCAGCTTCACATGAATTAACTTTCGTTCCAATGCTACCTGCCGGCGGTAATACAGTGCTATGAATACAAGAGCAATATAGTAATAAGGCTGAATCAGTAAATGTAAAAGCGCATTACCCAAGCTTCCCAACAGTTCCGCTATCCCATTCAAACCTTTCGTCACACTCCTTTGCATATGAAATCAATAAGTGGACCAATAATCTTTTGTAATGATTCATAATCTTCCTTAAATGAGTCCGAAATTTTGAGATAAAGGGAATTCCTCCCTCTAATTTAGTGGAAATCTTCACTTTCAAGGAATTAGAGGGAAAAACGCACGCTAATTCATCTCGAATCATGTTATTAAGCCCAATCGAATAAATTTAAAGGTATAATTTCCCTCTAATTTCTAAAATATCCTGATTTAAGTACAATTAGAGGGCGGATTTCCCTCTATTTCGGTATGCTGACCGCAGTGACATGGGTTGGAAGTAGCTTTATGGTATCGAGCCACATATAAGTTCTTATATTCTAAAGAAAAAAGAAGGCTGAACTCAGCCTTCTTACTTTTTCGACGCTGCCGCCTTGATTTCCTTCTGAATCTCTGCAATTCCCTTATTCCGCTGGTTGTCATTGACAGGGTCCTGAATGACCTTGATCAATGAAAGCTCAAGCGCCTCAGCTGTTTTCGCGTCAATGATTCCAGTTACTTTCAGCTTCGCTGTGCTTTGGAATTTCTTGACTGCATTCTTCGTACTCACGTCGAAGTAGCCATCTTTACGACCTGGCTTGTACCCTAAACCATCCAGCATCGTTTGTGCACTCTTCACATCTGCACTATTCATGTTATATTGCAGAATTGCACTTTTGTTAATCGGTGCTACCGAGAAATAATCCGGCTGGGCAACGGCAATATCGGGTTTAATCCCTTTGCCATGAATCCACGTACCATCAGGTGTTAACCATTTGGCAATGGTAATCTTCAATAAGCTGCCATCTTGCAGTTGCTTGTCAAAGCTGGTCTGCACGGTGCCTTTGCCGAATGAATTGTCCCCGATCAGCTTGGCGCCTGCCGATTGCTGCAGAGCTCCTGCTAATATTTCTGAGGCGCTTGCACTACCTTTATTCATCAGTACAACAACTGGATAGGCTTTGCTTGAACCCTTAGAGGTACTGACCTCGCGCTCTTTGGTCTTATATTCTACCTGTACGATTTTTTTGCCTGACGGTACAAACTGTTCTGCCATCTCAATGACAATCGGAAGAACACCACCCGGGTCATTTCGAACATCGATAACGAGACCCTTCATGCCCTGCTTCTCCAGTTTATCTAGTTCTTCTTTGAAACGATCCGCGGTGTTCAGGGAGAATTGAGTGACCTCGATTACGCCTACCCCGTCCTTCTCCATTGTGGCATACACGGTTTCCAGCTTCACGTCATCCCGGGTAATCACAAATTCCAGTGGCTCTGTTGCGCCAGCACGTTGCACCTTTAAGGTCGCCTTGCTGCCTTTAGGACCACGTATTTTGGCCACCGCAGCATTTAGTTCCAGGCCTTCCAGCGATTCTCCATTAACAGACAGAATCACATCTTTGGCCTGAATCCCGGAGGTCTCAGCCGGTGAGCCCTTAATCGGAGAAACCACAACTACCTTGCCGTTATCCGAGGAGACTTCCGCGCCTATCCCTGTAAAGGAACCTTCAATACTTTCCTCAAACTGTGCTGCCGTTTCCTTACCCATATAGTTGGAATAGGGATCGCCCAATGCTTCCATCATCCCGTTGACAGCACCATCTATCAGCTTGTCCCGATCTACAGTCTCATAATAATTGCCCTCAATCAGATCCAGAGCGGTTCCAAGCTTCTTGGATTCTTTATCCTGCAGTCCAGCAGTCTGCAAAACCGATGTTATCCCTTCACCAGCGGCTTGTCCAAAAACAGAACTGTAACCAGTCACGCTCAGGGTCAATAAGCTGCCGCACAGCAAGGCAGCGATTATCATAAACGCCGCTGTGCTTTTTTTCAACATGATGTACCCACCGTCCCCTCTTGTCCATCTTGACCATAACAACCTAACCCCATTCTACGATGGGACGGTATCTCTTCCAGTATATGCCGCAGGCTCAATTAATATTTATGCATGCTTTAAATTAGAGGTACGGCATAGGATTAACCGGCTGACCATCAATGCGTACTTCGAAATGAAGATGCGGGCCTGTTACACGGCCTGTAGCGCCGGACTCGGCAATCGTCTGACCGCGTTCAACACGGTCGCCTACCTTAACCTTAATGCCGCCCTCACGGATATGTCCATACAGCGTCCACACACCTCCGCCATGGTCAATAATCACACAATAGCCGTAACCGCTCCACCATTCAGCCACAAGCACTGTTCCGGCATCAGCCGCATGAATATCGGTTCCCTGTGGAACTGCAAAGTCAACTCCAGTATGCATCTTGCCAACCTCACCCGTAACGGGATGTGTCCGCCGGCCGTAGCCTGACGAAATTCTGACGGAGCCTACCGGAAGCAGGAAAGGTCCATCTCCACCTTCATAGGCTGAACTGGAACTGTTGCTTCCACTACTGGAAGAACTCGCTTTAGCTTTGCGAGCTGCTTCCGCTTTAGCCGCAGCCGCTTTGACCGCCGCAGCTTTGCGGGCCGCTTCCTCAGCCTTTATCTTATCCTTTTGCTGCTCCAGGGCTGAACGATTGCTTGCAAGCTCTACCAGCTTGGCATTCTGCTCCTCGCTGACTTCATCAGACTCCTGAATTTCCTTGTCGTAGTAAGCGATAAGCTCCTGCTTCTCGTCTTCCTTCTCCTTCAGCATACTGCGCTGGGATTCCAAATCTGTATACAGCTGTTTAGCTTGCGCATATTGCCCTTCAAGCTGCTGCTTCTTAACAACAACGGTCTGCTTGTCCAGCTTATGCTGCACCAACAGATCCTGATCCTGATCCACAATCATCTTCAGAGAGTCTGCCCGATCCAGAAAGTCGGAAAAGCTCGTCGATGAGAGTAAGACATCCAGATAAGACACTGCACCATCCGTATACATTAGCCGAACACGGGACTCCAGCAGCTTCTCCCTTGAAGCTACACGTGCCTCCGCTTCATCCAATTCGGTAGCCGTAACGTTCAATGAATCTTCCGTCTTGGCGATTTTGGAGGAAATATCAGTCATTTTACCCTTTACGAGATCCACTTGCTCCAGTACATATTGCAGATTGAGATTGGTCTTGTTCTTGTAGTGCTGTGCTTCCTGATTGCGCGAAGCGGCTTTCTCCTGCTGTGCCTTGGCAGTCTGTACTTCTTGCTGCAGCTTCTTCAACTGCTTGTCGATCTCAGTAACACTTGTCTTCTTGGCATAACCGTCAGAGGGTTGGAATATGGTGACAGCCAGTAACAATACAGCTAAGCCGGCGGCAATCTTCTTCAACTCGCACTCCCCATCCTTTATTCATAAGTATAGATAATTTCAAATTCGATCTTGTTATACTTTCAAAAACTTGCGAATAGATACGGTACTTCCCCAGACACCAATCAGCACGCCGAGACCTACCAGCAAGCCGCATAGCTGCATCCATATATCATTAAAGGGAACTAATTCGAGTCCAAGCATTGGATCTCCCTGTACTGACGATACCAAGCTGGTGTAGCCGATATACAAGGCACCTGAGGTGACTAATGATCCAATCATCCCTATCAGTGCGCCTTCTATAAAAAAGGGCCAGCGAATAAAATAATTTGTTGCGCCTACCAGCTTCATAATGCCAATTTCCTTGCGCCGGGCCAGAATCGTAACCCGAATGGTATTCGAGATCAGAAACATCGACATTAGCGCCAGTCCCGCTACAAAAATAAAACCGATGTTGCGCACAGCACGCGTAACCTTAAACAACGTCTCAATGGAGCCTTTACCATAGTTCACTTTATATATCGGCTGCTCGGGGTGAATTTTGTTGAGCGCTTCAATCTTCTCTGATACAAACGCAACCGTCGTCGGCTCGACAACCTCTACCAGCAGCTTGTCCGGCAGCGGATTATTATCTGTGTCGAACCCTTCCAGAAGCTCGGCCGCATCCTTGCCCATGTCTTTACGGAAATCCTTCAGCCCTTGCTCCTTGGAGATGAATTCAATCTTGCTGACTTCCGGCATACTGCCGATCTCGTTCTCTAACGTCTCACGCATCTTCTGATCGGTATTCAGAGCCAAATGTACATTGATCTGAACCTGACTGTCCGCCTTATCAGCTACAGCATTCACATTGAGCACAAGCAGTATAAATACGCCTAGCACGAACAGAGACACGACAATGGAGGTGATGGATGCTATCGACATCCACCCGTTGCGGAATACGTTTTTGAAGCCTTCCCGCACATGCCGCAAGAAGGTTTTAAAACTCATAACCGTAATCCCCTCTCACTTGGTCTCTAACAATGTTTCCGTTCTCAATGGCGAGCACCCGTTTACGCATGCGATTCACAATATCTCTGTTGTGGGTTGCCATTACAATCGTTGTCCCCCGAAAATTAATTTCATCAAGAAGTTGCATAATGCCCCATGAAGTCTCCGGGTCCAGGTTGCCTGTAGGCTCGTCCGCAATAATTACAGAAGGACTATTGACGATCGCCCTGGCAATAGCGATCCGTTGCTGCTCTCCACCGGACAGCTGCGAGGGCTCGCGATTAGCCTTGCTTCGCAGACCCACGAGATCAAGCACCTCATTCACACGTTTCTTGATGACCTTCTTCGGCGCTTCAATAACTTCCATGGCAAAGGCAATATTCTCAAAAGCCGTCATCCGTGGCAGCAGCCTGAAATCCTGAAAGACAACGCCAATATTGCGGCGGACATAAGGAATCTTACGCGGCTTAAGCTTACCAATATTAAAGCCGCCTACAGAAATCTGCCCCTTGGTCGGAACTTCTTCTCTATAAATTAATTTCATGAAAGTTGATTTACCTGCGCCGGACGGTCCGACGATATACACGAATTCGTTGCGATCGATTTTGACAGATACACCTTGCAAAGCATGGGTACCATTTGGGTAGGTCTTCCACACATCCTGCATTTCAATCATTTTATCACTTCCCGATTTTGACATTCTCCGCTGCTTGGCCTTTCGACAAGGTCCAGCGCAGGTTTCCATAAACTGCAATATTACCGCAACGTATCTATTGTAACAAATCCGTAACTGCTTGAGTACCCGAAAGTTTTGCTAGGACCGCACATATACATAGAAATATCATCTTTTCAGCTATGTAATCATGGGCTGCGCCTGCCTTAGCGCAAATCAGACCCTATAAGGAGATTGTTCATGAAAAAAATTCACATCGCCCTCAGTGGAGTGATCGGCCTCCTCTTGGCTGGCTCGCTTGTATGGGGAGGGCTTCATCTATACGGCAGTCAGAATACATTGCCTGAAGATACCGATCTTGCAGGCTGGAACATCGGTGGAATGAGCTTTGTTGAAGTCCGTGCCGGACTCGATGAACGGCTGAAAGCTATGCAAGCACTCCCCTTGGTGCTGAAGGCTGAGGGAAATACGGAGCTGACCCTTACATTGAAGCAGGCTGGAGTGACATTCGAGGCCGAGGACTTTCTGCGGAGTCTTAAAGCGCTCGATGAGGGCAAGCTTATGGACCGGGTGCAGGCACGCCGCAGCTTCCAAGGAAGTTGGAGTCTCGGAGCACACCTGGAAATCGAAGCGCTGCAGGCCAGTCTCAGTCCAGCCTGGGAGAGAGAAACCTTCGGCATTCCGGTGGATGCAACGCGGCGAATTACCGGTGATGACCAAGTAGTGTATACGCCTGAGACGACCTCATATGAGGTCGATTGGAATACTCTTGAGACAACGCTGCGAGCGGCTATCCCCTCAAGATTAAGTCGGCTGGAAGCCTTGCAGGGAAAGGGAATTACCCTTGAGGTTCCTTTAGCAGTTCTGCCACCGGATATAACCTTAAAGGCATTGAAAGCACAAGGCATTGAACGAAAAATAGCACAATTCAGCACCAATCTCGGCGCAAGCGGACCCGGGCGAACATACAATGTTGATTCAGCCGCCAAAGCCGTGAACGGTACCGTCCTCCCACCGGGTGCCATTTTTGATTATGGCAAAGCTATTGAAAAAGCCAAAACCAAATACGGTTTTCGCCAAGCACCTGTGATTGTGAATGGAAAGCTCCAGCCAGGAATGGGCGGAGGGATTTGTCAGGTTTCGAGCACCCTGTATAATGCCGTGCTGCGCTCGGGACTTGAAATCGTTGAGCGGCATAACCATTCTCTTCCGGTCAGCTATCTGCCCAAGGGACAGGACGCTACCTTCGCAGAAGGGTATATTAACTTCCGCTTTCGCAATACGACCGGCAAGTATCTCATCATCAAAGCCGCCGTACAGGGACGATCACTGACCGTGAAGCTGTTTGGCACATTTCCGCAGAACACCAGCTATCAAGTACACTCACAGACGGTTGAGGTACTACCAGCAAGCGATAAATACATCAGTGACTCTTCGCTCTCCCCTGGAAGCTCACGGCTGATACAAAGCGGCAAAACCGGGTATGTTGTAGAGACCTACATTACCCGATTCGTTGACGGTAAGGCCGTTGAGAAGAAAAAGCTATCCCGTGATACCTATCCCGCGCAGAAACGGATAATTGCCGTAAATCGTGCCGGTATTAGCAAATCTGCAACACCGGAGAATTTAAGAAAGCCGTTAGTGGAAGACGGAATACGCAGTGAATAAATATTTATCACTATTCAAAAAAACGGCCAGACCTCAAGTACTGAGAGGTCTGACCGTTTTTTAGCGCAAAGATTTCAACGCACAATTTACATACAGCTTACCTGTGCGGCCGTTAGAATTTACGATCCAGGAGTACAGTAGAAGTAGACTTACATCAGAAAGGATGATCCTTATGACTACAGCTCAACTAAACGAACTAGCTGGAATTATCCGTAGCGCTCCTGCCGTTTTTGCTACCCGTACTTGCCGGGAAACCCTACGTGTCATGTTCCAGCATCCAGAATCCAAATGTATCGTTGTATGCGATGCTACTAACGAACCGCTTGGACTACTTATGAGCGAACGCTTTTTCCTGAGGGCTACAGGACGGAATGGTATAGATCTGTTCTACCGAGAGCCAGTAATGAAGCTTATGAACACAAGACCACTGATCTTTGACATCTCCGCTTCACCAGAGTCTATACTCGCCGAAGCCCTGAAACGTCCTGAACCCCTGAAGAATGACTGCGTCATTATCACCCGAAACGGCAAGTTCGCCGGAGTCGCCTATACCTCAGATCTGCTCCGCTTCCAGCACTAAAGCCTTCCTCTTCCTCATCCATCCGCAAGTCTAACTTCCCATTAGCACTCTTTTTATAAAAGGGTATCCGGAGACATGTCGATTCTCCAGAACCCACTAACCTTCTTCAGCTTCACCGTAACCAACTCGCTTGTTCCTTGGCCTCCCTGATGTGGAACTGTCAGCTCAAACACAGCTGCTGTTGCATTCTTTGAGACCATTCTTGCGGTTGCCTTCGCATAGGCCAAAGAATTCCCTAAATCCACATTGACTTGCGCCATTCTCCCGTTCCGCTCCAAATACTGTGTTTGCACATAAAAAGCTGCCGCATTGGAGGTATAGCCCCGTTTTATGTAATTCATCAGCTTCTGCTTCGTGCCAATGTCATTCGACAGATAGCGGTATTCTGCACCGTTATATTGAAAAGTCTCTGGGTCGTATGCATTCCCACCACGATTAGAATAGATATATAACGCTTTTGCATGGACTACGAGCGGAATAATACTCTTCACCGTCAAATTATTAATGGTGGCTGGACCCTCTTTGCCTGGAACGGATACAGCCACAGTCTTTATTGCGGTAGGGTTCACCAGTGGTGTTGAAGCGGCCATCGCTCCACTCCCTGCAGATACCAAACCCAGTGAAAGTGCTAAGGAACCTATCATTAACTTTTTATTCATCTTAAATCTCCTCCTGCTTTCCAAATACAGACGTTAGGTACTATAACGTGCTTACAATACCCCGTAAGTAAAAGTACCCAATCCATAGAACATTGAAAAGGCGATTATTTCCAGCTACAACAAAAAAAAACTCCACCCCTCTTATTATAAGAGAACGCGGAGCCTGCTAATTGAAATAGATTGCCTAAGATAGACCTATTTGCATAGCCTATTGCTGAGCTGCTGTTTTCGTTTCAAAATAGGCTGTGAAGGCGATGTTGGCGGTTAGGATACTTTCAGGACTTCCCGTTACCGGCTGATCATACGGCTCTTGGAAACTGAATGAATCTATATTGACGATACGGGGGATATCCTGCAGTTCATTCATCCATTTGTGAATGCTTGTATAAGTACCCTGTACTGCTGCCACCATTTTCATCTGTTTGACAGTTGGATATAGCACTTCGGTGGAACCTGCCGTATCCTGAAGCGGATTAAGCTCATCCGTTATAAAGCTAATATCCGTTAATCGCACCTGTGCAGACGAACTTATTTGGCTTAAATTAAGAATGAGTCCTTCACTGTCGTCTCCTTGCGGAAGTGCTGCAAGAAGTTTATCTTGCTCTGAATTACCGGAATTACTATTACTTTTTAATTCATTAATTTTGTTCTGGAAGATCTCAGTTTCCTGATTAAGACGCTCAAGCTCTGCTTGCTGTGTGGATATTTGATTATTCGTCGGCTGTATACTAAGCATGAAGAAAGCGAAGAGCAACAAGAACATGATCAGCACTCCAAGTACGATGGGTGAACGATACTTATTGATCTGTTCCATTGCTGTCCACCTCCTCTTGACTTGCAGCCACAGCATTATCCTGCTGCTGCACTGCTGACAAATCTAATTGATAAATGGCCGAATACATGATGGTAGAGGTCATCTCTACAGAGCTACCATTACCTACTGCAATACCTTCCTCAGTCAACTTCTGGATAGAAGCTCCCTTAACAAAAGACATGCCGCGAAGTTGCTTCAGATAGCTTGAGGCGTCCTCCATCGTTACAACATTAACGGTTAGAGCCACAGAAGCTCCTTGCGTGTACAGGATATCGCGGAATACGGCGCCCTTTGGCAGCCCCTTTAAAAGTTCATCGAGTATCGAGACCGCATCCGTCTTGTGCTTCAACAGCTCTTCGATAACAGCGTTCCGATCCAATTGCCCGGTCCCACCATTCGTGAGCTTCGCTAGCTCTACCTGCATCAGAGTCGTACGATCCTGCAGCCCTTGAATTTGTTCTTTCCCATTCGAAATTTCACCCTTGTTGGCAGCATAATAAATACCTGTCCCAATGCTTGCCAGCAGCCAGATTCCAACAAGAGCCATAGCTACATAAGGAAACAGCAAGGCCTCCCGGTCTTCTTTTGGCAGAAGATCAATAGCTTTGGCACTTCCGCTTCTTAAGGCAGCCCCTGCTGCTACACGATAATGATTTAACTCCGGATCAGGCACGGCGGAATCAGAAAGCTGATCTAAGCTAATTGGAATAATTTCTATATCTGTCAGTGACTTCACTAACTCATCATTCAGCTGTTTACGCACTTGCGGCGAGCCAGTGATCAGCACATTTTTAATGCGTGTTGATCCGTCGTGCAGACTGTATTGATAAAAGTTTAACATGCGTGAGATTTCAGCTGTAATCTCCACCATTTGCTCTGGTGACAGATGTTCTTCGGGATGTTCTTCTAAGGTCATTGTGGCAGCTGCCTCAGCCATGTAATCCACGTTACCCAGATTGTCATTCCCGACGACAGGACTGCCCTGATTCAAATCGTATAGGTTAATAGTCCGAATAAATACGGGATTCCCCTCGTGGAACATGTAAATATCCAGCAGAGACTGCTCCAGTTGAATAAGCAGCGTTTCGGTAAAATCCTCGCCATGTCCCATTGCGATACTTCGGGCTAATGCCGTTGCCGATACTTCAACATTGTTTACCTTCAGACCTGCATTTTCCAGCACATCTACATAGTCCTGAATCCATTGGCGCGGTGCGGCGAACACGAGCAGGTGGCTTTCATTCTCATCTACATCAGTCGTAACATAGTCGTACACAGGGTTCTCAAAAGGCAGATATAGACCCGTCTCCACTTCCAGCTTGACGAGTTGCTCTACTTGCTTGTCGATCGTGCTGGCAATACTCATCTTACGAATAATGATCTGTGAGGGAGGAATAGATAGGGATACCCGCGAACCGCGTAGGCCTTCCTTTTTTACCCACTGCTTGATCCAATCCAAAAGTGCCTGGCTGTCTGCAACCTGATTTTCGACGATCATGCCTGGCAGCAAGGGAAGGAACTTCTTCTTGCGAACTTCCCAGGACTTATTATTTAAACCAATAAAGTGGATACCGGTTTGCTCAATGGCAAGACCAGCCGTTCTGGAGCCTAATCCAAGCATGCTTCAAAATCCTCCTAACCGATGAACGAGAGATACAAGCCGATAAGGTGTGAACCATAACCGTAAGCTATCAGCGTGCCTAATGCCAACCACGGGCCAAACGGAACAGGCTGTTTACGTTGTACAATTCCGAGCAGTATGAGTATTCCACCAACAACACTTCCCAGCAGACAAGCTAGCAAAAAGGCCAGAATAACATTAGGAAAGCCGATAACCAGACCCAACAGTGCAAACAGCTTTACATCTCCAATACCCATACCGCCCAGCAGTGCAAAGGGTAAAATAACCGCGCCCCCAATAGCTCCACCAAGTAAATGCAGCCATAACGGACCCTCTGGGAAGAACAGAACCAGAATAATCAGCAGCGGCAAAAAAAACAGCAGAACCTTATTCGGAATCAGCATATACTTCAAATCGGCAACCGTCACAATAACCGCCAGACTAACAAGCAGTAACCCAAGAACCCCGTTCACGCTCAGACCAAATTGCAAGTACACCCACAAAAAGAGCAGACCTGTCGCAGCTTCTCCCAGCGGATATAACGGTGACACCTTGGTGCCACAATAGCGGCACTTGCCTGCGGACAGCAGATAGCTTATCACCGGCAATAAGTCGTGCGCCTTCAATCGCGTGTTGCAGTTTGGACAATGTGACGGTGGATGCAGCAGTGATTCCCCTACCGGCACCCGCAGCGCCACCACATTATAGAAAGAACCGAGAATCATGCCGAGTAGCGTGATGTAAATAGAGATGAAGATTGTCATATTTGTTCCTGTTCGCTTTATGAATTTTAAAAAAGGAATCGGAATGATTCCGATTCCTTTGGGGTTATATAAAAATCACTATTACAAAATATTAAGAAATACTTATTTTTTTGCCTGAAGTACTTGTGTACTAGTAAACAACCCAGTTGCATCCGCTGCTTCTGAAATAGGTAGAATAGTAACACTCTTCAAAGTACCATCTTCATTGAATATAACTGTCCCTCCAGTGATAGCTGCTTTTGTACTAGGTAAATATAAAGGATCCTCCAAATAACCGCCTGCTTGCAAAGTACCCGCAGTAGCCTTTGGCCCTATAGTAATTGTCAAACCACCTGTTTTCGTGAAGTCACCATTAAGCTCACCAGCAACATAAATACGAGCAGCTTCATAAATTTGTCGAGCAGTTGCAACATCTGAATCTTCTCTCGAATTCTGGAGGATATTACTTATCATAGGAATCGCAATAACCGCAATAATACCCAAAATAACGATAACCGCCAGTAATTCTATCAGTGTAAAGCCCTTCTGATTCTCTTCTTTGCTCAATCTTCTCTTAATTGCTTCTGCTAACATGTTATTTCCTCCTTAAAATGGTGTGATACTAATCGAGTCGATCTATCCTTCTTTCAATGAATCCGTCTGCAACTACACTATCTATGAGAAACCAGAAGGTTCACATATTACCATATAGACTGAACATCGGCAGCATAATAGCCGCCACGATAACTCCGACGACACCAGCCAAAAAAGCGATCAGCAGCGGTTCGAGCAATGATTTTAGCCGGTCCACGGTATTCTCTACGTCCATTTCATAGAAATCCGCTACCTTCGATAACATCTGGTCCAGCGCTCCTGTCTCTTCGCCTATAGCAATCATCTGCGTGACCAGTGGCGGGAATACCCAGGCCTTCTTCAGTGGCTCGGAGAGCGGATTACCCTTGCGCAAGGAGTCAGCGGCGCTGCGGATATAACGCCCAATGACTTTATTGCCAGCTACTTCTTCCACAATTGCCAACGACTGTAGAATAGGCACTGAGCTGGCGTACAATGAGGAGAAGGTGCGGGTAAACTGGGCAATAGACCCCTTCTGGTTCAGCTTGCCAAAAACAGGCACCTTCAGCTTGGCATAATCAAGCGCGTAGGCTCCCTTCTCGGTACGCTTAGTAATCTGATAAGCGACGATTATTAGCACAATTCCAAGTACCCAGATGTACCATTGGCCCTGAATACTTTTACTTAGAGCGAGAACCATCTTCGTTATCGCTGGAAGCTCAGCATTCATCGATTCGAACATTGTCACAAACTGGGGAACGATTGCCCAGAGCAGATATATCACTGCACCAATAGCCATAACTCCAACGGTAATCGGATAGGTAAGTGCAGATTTAATCTTCTCCGTCGTGGTGTGCTGCTTCTCAAAAAATACGGCTAACCTCTCCAGCGTCCCCTCCAAATCACCTGACTCTTCACCAGCGCGTATCATGCTGACGAACAACGGCGGAAAAATTTTCTTATGTTCCTGAACCGCTTGAGAAAAAGCTATACCACGCAGCAGGCTGGAGTTCACATCCTGCAGCGCCTTACTTAAAGGTTTACTATCGGTCTGTTCGGCCAGAATTCGCGTGGCGTCGACAATAGAGACTCCGGCACGCATTAAGGTCGCGAATTGTCGACAGTAAATAATAAAATGGATGGTCTTCACCGGATTGCCGATATAAATATCCATCGACAAAATCGAGGTCTTGCGCTCAATCAGCGAGAACACCGTAAGTCCCCGCTTCCGAAGCTCTTCCATTGCACTCGGTTTATCCGTCGCTGTAAGTTTTCCTTTAATCTGCTTACCTGCAGTTGTCTTGACCTGGTATTCAAAAAGAGGCATCAGCCATTCCCCTCCGTCAGATACGCCTTAGCAATCGAAGCATGAATAAGTCCCTGTTGTACTAGCTCACGAACATTCATCTCCAGTGTGTGCATGCCCAATGAGCGTCCGGTCTGCATCACATTCTTGATCTGATGCGTCTTCTCTGTACGAATCAGGTTCGCTACTGCCGGAGTATTGACCATCACTTCGGTCGCGCTTAGGCGGCCACGACCACTTGCTCTAGGAAACAGCCGTTGACTAATAACAGCGATTAATACGGAAGCCAGCTGTGAACGAATCTGCCCCTGCTGATGCCCTGGAAATGTATCAATAATTCGATCTATGGTCTGTGGCGCATCGGTCGTATGCAATGTAGCCAACACGAGATGTCCCGTCTCAGCCGCTGTAACTGCTGCCGAAATCGTCTCCAGATCACGCATCTCGCCAACCATTATTACATCTGGATCTTGCCGCAAGGCTGCCCTTATCCCCATCGCGAAGCTTGCGGTATCACTGCCAACCTCGCGCTGATCAATTAGACAGGTACCATGATTGTGTAAGAATTCAATCGGATCTTCAAGCGTCACAATATGCTTACTCTGCGTCCGGTTAATATAATTCAGCATCGCTGCAAGGGTGGATGACTTCCCACTCCCTGTTGGACCTGTCACCAGAATCAGACCCTGCGGCTTAAGTGCCAGCGTAGATAATAGCGGAGGCATAGAGAGCTGCTCCAAGTTCGGAATCTCCGCCGGGATGGCCCGGGCAGCAATGCTTATTCCGCCTCGCTGACGATACACATTCACCCGAAATCGCACACCACTATCCAGCGGATAAGAGAAATCGACCTCTCCTTCACTACGGAAAGCCTCGCTCCGCTGATTACCCATCAGCACTTCAGCCATTTCCAACGCTTCTTCCGGTACAATTACCCCACCTTCAATAGGATGCAATTTTCCGTCTATTCGCATAACTGGTGGAGAACCTACAGAGATATGCAGGTCTGACGCTTTGGAGGAATAGGTCATATGCAATAGCTGTGTTATATCCCTTGCGATTGTCGACATATTCTTCTTTCCCCCTGCCAGAATTTACTATTGTGAAACCGTCTCGCGCATAACCTCCTGCAATGTCGTTACGCCCTGACTAACCTTGAGCAGCCCATCCTCCATAAGTTGAATTAAACCATGCTCTACTCCGGCGGTCCGAAGCTCTTCAACACTTGCAGAGTTTATAATTAAATGACGTAATTGATCATCAATAGTCAGAACTTCATGGATCGCAATACGCCCCCGATAGCCTGTGTTATTACAGCTACCGCAGCCCCGGCCTCGATGTAACACTGTGGTCGTCAGGCCTTGATTGCTAAGCAGGATCGATTCCTGCTCTGACGGTTTGTACGTCTCCTTGCATTCGTTGCAGATTTTACGCACAAGCCGCTGGGCTACTACTCCTATTAGGGATGAGGCGATCAAATAAGGTTCAATCCCCATATCACGCAATCGCGAAATGGTACTCACAGCATCGTTTGTATGTAATGTAGACAATACAAGATGTCCTGTCAGTGATGCCCTAACTGCCATTTCAGCCGTCTCCGTATCCCGAATCTCCCCGACCATAACAATATTCGGGTCTTGACGCAGAATCGAACGAAGTCCGGCAGCAAAGGTCAGTCCAACCGCCGCATTTACATGCACCTGATTTACACCTTCAAGCTGGTACTCCACGGGGTCCTCAACAGTTATAATATTGGTGCTCTCCACATTGAGCTGATTAAGCGCAGCGTATAAGGTTGTTGTTTTGCCACTACCTGTGGGTCCTGTAATAAGCAGAATGCCGTAAGGCCGTTCTATCATATTCTTGAAGCTCTCAGCGTTACTATCGCTGAAGCCAAGATTATCCACACTCTTCACTCCAGTGCTTAAATCTAGCAGGCGAAGCACGATTTTCTCCCCATGCATCGTGGGCAACGAAGATACCCGAATATCGACCATTTTATAATCAAACTGCATCTTGATCCGGCCATCCTGCGGCAGACGCCGTTCAGCTATATTCAGGCGGGCCATGATTTTGATACGGGCGGTAATAAAACCCTGCATCTGTTTAGGTATGATACGCTCTGTACGTAATGTGCCGTCTATGCGATAACGTATTGTAAGATTATTCTCACCTGGATCTACGTGTATATCAGAGGCACGCAGAGCAATGGCTTGCTGGATCATCTGATTAACCAGGCGTACAATTGGAGAATCCTCATCGGTTATCTCTGTCTCGTCTATTTCTTCCTGCGTCGGCAATTCTATCATCATCTGGCTCATAGAATCCCGCATACCGTAGTGATGGGCTATCGCCCGCTGCAGTTCATCTCGGGTACAAATCGCCGGTTCAATTCGGAAGCCTGTACTCATACGGAGATCCTCAATGGCAAAATAATCAAGGGGATCAGCCATAGCCACCATTAGCTTGCCGCCCTCTTTCCTAAAGGGAAGCACCTGATAACGTTTCGCCATACTCTCCGGAATAATCTGTGTAATGGCAGAATCAATCTGATATTTGAACAGACTGACATGCGGAATTCCTAGTTGGAATTCCAGCACCTCAATCAGCTGCTGCTCTGTAATATAGCCTTGCGAAATAAGAAGGTCACCGAGTTTCCCCTTACTCTTACGTTGTTCACCCAATGCTTCGATTAGCTGCTCCTGCGAAATAATACCGTTCTCTACCAGTAGATCGCCCAGTCTCTTTTTCGCACTGACCAATTCCAATCAACTCCATTACTATTTTAGGTCCAAGACCTCAATTATTTAGGTATATTCTCTTATATTATCATTGCCTATCTATGCTATTTATCCTAGAATGATATATAACATAGATTGGATAAATTTACAACGATATCGACCGCTATCCTGTCGTATTTTAGCATTATAAGGTCTCTGATAATATAGTTCTTCTGTTAATATCTAACATTCGGGGAGAGATTGAAATGAAGTTTGCCAAGAATAAAAAACTGTACTTATTTCCAGCCCTGATTATACTGCTATTACTGTTTCTCCCGTTAAGAAACTTCATCATGAATGTGAATGCAACAGATGTCATTTATCAGATCCGTATCTTAGAGATTACTGAATCTGGTGCAACCGATTTAGCGGCACTGAAGTCAGGCATGTCCAATGTCACTATCGACACTATGAGCATGAAGCATTTTGTCGCCTTACGGGATGATCTCGATGGAAAGTACGATGCAGTATACATAGGCAAAGGAGTTTATACTAAAACTGGTGTACAAGGTAAGACCCATAATACCAAACTAGTCATGAATGATATCACTACCCTAAAAGCCAAAGAAATTACGGATTCCTTCATTGATAAAGGCCTCTATGTCATTTTTAATAAAGCGGCTTTTGATGCACCGAATGAAAGCTCGAGCCGAATCCTATACGCCAGCTTTAATAAGTACCGTGTCCTCTCTCCCAAGTCCAATGTGCTGTTCGTGAATAATGCCGAATTAACCACAATGATCACGAACCTTAATAATGGGACTTCCGCCTATTTAGCTGGATTACAGCAACGCCCACGTCTGCAAATTACAAATAAAGAAGACATTATTGATTATAGCGAGAACAAAGATAAGATTTATGTTCCTGGTGATGATCTCAGCTTCAAATTTAATGTCTCTAACGTCACTAGCTTTCAGAATCGTCCGATTCTGGTAAAGCTGTACATCGGTGTAGATAAAGCCATTAAAATGACTGAGGACCAGGTAGTGGCAACAGCAAGTCTAAGTCAAAGTTCTACAGGCGAGATTATATATAAACTCCCCAAGACCTATTCAGGATTACTTTATTGGAAGTTGGAAATCTCAGATTCTCTGAACCAAAGCAATTTAAAAGACTTTAGCACAGGAACTATTCGCTTCCGCGGCAAAAAAACAATTGTTAATATTCTACAAGTTCTGCCTAACACCGGAGACGAAAGTAGCTTGCTCAAATCCAGCAACATGGATCAAAGCTTCCTGAACAAAGATGACTATCAGCTCGTAATAACTACCAAAACCATGGATCAATTCAATGCCTATGTAGCTGCCAACGATACTAAGACACCACGCTACGGCTTAAATGGCACTTATGATATGATCATCTTCGGATTTCGGGATGTCTATAACGATAAATCACCTATTAGTACGTTATCTGCTGATGCAGTTACAAATTTTATTAGAGATACTAAACAGAGCGTTATGTTCACGCATGATACGGTTTATCAGAACAGCAGCCTTTGGGTAAGCCGCTTTCAGACTATTACCGGACAGATTCAACCTGAGACTAATATGGGCTTAAATGCCCCGAATAAATCCACTCGGGTTAAGTCGGTAAATGACGGTTTATTAACACAATATCCTTTTGATCTTAAGAATCTTTATACCGGTGATACCGCTAATAATATTACGCTAAATACCGTAGCTACAACGCATGACCAGTACTTCACGCTGGATTTGAATGATCCGGAGGTTATTTCCTGGTACAACATTGAGAGTGAATCCAGCAGCACTGATAAGCGGGATGTTGAAGACAGTTGGAACCACTATTACACCTACTCCAAAGGCAATGTAACCTACTCGGGTTCCGGCCACTTTTTCTCTGCTGAATCGGGTGTGAAATTTCCGATCTGGGAACAAAGATTGTTCGTAAATACGATGTACCGTGCTTTTACCGGTGCCAACCATGCGCCTGACATTACCGTTCATACACCACTGGATAACAGTGTAAAGCCTTCTTATCAGGATAAACTGGTCGTAAGCTATACAGTTGATGACTGGGATTTAAAAGATAAGAATTTATTTACCAGTATCAAATTCAAGAAGGATAACGTTGATATACCTGGCTTCAAAATGGATGAGAAGGCTATTCTCTCCGGGCAGACTGTTACCCAGACTTTCAATAATCCTCTTCCAGCCGGTGGAAACCTGCAGATTGAAATTACAGCCCGTGACAGTACTGGTGCCATTTCAACCAAAACGGTAAATGTAACTGTTCAGCGGATAGATTCCAATCTTTCCATTAATCGTACGTTATCTACTGATACAGTCGAGAGAGGCAAGCCGATAGTGATTTCTTATTCGATCACACCCAATGCCGTTCCTTATCTGGCTGTAGATTCCGGAGAGCAGGGAATAGCCTCTTTGATTATCTCGAATATTCAATATGAGGAGAAATTCCCAGCGAATCTTGAATTCAGTGCTCTGCCAGAGGGAACTACGAAAAGTGGTAATTTGAGTGACGGCTATACACTGACTAGAAGCCTTGGAAAGATAACGTACCATTTGTCAGAGACCAATGGAGTGAAATCCTACGTACCGGATAGTGGCCAGAATATCTCCTTTAATCTGACCGCCATTCCTAACAATAAGAAATCGTATTTGCTGGATAACTCCAAACTGAGCTTTGAGGATATCCATTCGGCAACAACAGCGTTGCTTCCTGGTGAAGACTATACAATGAGTAGTGATTATACGGTATTCATGCTGGAAGATATTAATCTGGCCTCATCAGGATTTACGAATGAAGGCCGCATGGCCGCAGCAAGAAATATTGCCCTCTCCTATTATGATGTAGGCGCTCAGCTTGGCAGTAGCGCAACTGGAACCAATATTGTAGTTGCCGGGGGCAACTTAACCTTAGGTGGCGGGACTATCAATTATGGTGGGGCCGTCTATGGTGGTACTGCTGTTGTCCCTGATTATATGAAGTCAAAGGTGAAACAGGGAACTCCCCTTGACTTCGCTACCGCTAGCCAATACTGGCTCGCCCGCAGCTCCTCGTTGGCTACATTAACGAAGACTGCAGATACTGTGGCTAACTACTACAATAATCCAACCTGCACTATTGAACTTACAGGTACTAATAGTGCTCTCAATGTATTCAGTGTTTCAGGTAATGACCTAAGTAAATCTAATAATCTCATCGTTAGTGCTCCTGCAGGCTCATCCGTTGTTGTTAATGTTAGCGGCATTAACCCTACATTCAGTAATGGCTTGAAGCTTATTGGCGGTGTAGACTCACAGCATGTAATTTATAACTTTTATGAAGCTACTTCCATAGATATCAAGAGTATAGATGTTCTGGGAACAGTGATTGCTCCCAAAGCTAATATAACCTTTCAGGGTGATATCCACGGACAAATGATCGGTAAGTCAATGACTGGCGGCGGACACAGGGTATATTTAAATCCTTTCACAGGGACAGTGCCAGCATCCCCAATAGTAATGCCTTCTCCTACTCCTGTTGCACGGGAACGGAAGACCATTTACTTTACACCGATCTCTTTCGAGGCCCTTGTCAAGGTCAGTGGACTTCAATTGAACAGCTCCCGAATTCGAGTAGGCACTGAATTGAAGCTGATCCCTGTAATCACGCCAGATGATGCGAATAACAAAGAATTAACCTGGGTTTCCGAGCAGCCTGAGATCGTCACGGTCAGCACCACTGGTGTCATTAAGGGAATTAAAGAGGGACTTGCAACTATTGTGATTACTGCTACTGATGGCAGTGGGATAAAGACTTCAGCAACCGTAGAGGTTATTTCTCCAAACCTGACGATTACTGGTGCAGATCAGGCCACTGTAGGCGAAATGGTTCCGTTTGAGGCCAGTTACATGACTGCAGAAGAAGCCATAACCGGTTATGACTGGTCTATCAAGCCAGGTGCCAATACCGCCGGAGCAACCTTAACCAAAGACGAAACTCCGGCTATTGGGAGCAAGTCGACGCTCCAAGCTACCCAATCAGGTTCAGTGACGATAGTAGTCACTGTCAAGACAGACCTAAATCCAACTGGTGCCTTCACCCGCGAGCATACAATAAGAATCATAAACCCCGTTCGCGAGATTCGAATTGAGGGTGAGCGATACGTTAACGTAGGGGAACAAATCCCCCTTAGGGTCTCTGTTGTACAGCCTGCTAGTAATGCTGATGCAACATCATATATCTGGAGCCTGGAGGGAACAGGTAGTTCTTTTGCCACCATTATTAAAGGCACTGATACTTCCTCGATTACTCTACAGGGAGATCATATCGCAGCAGAATCCGTGAGGATTAAGGTTTCCACGAACTGGCCTGCACCCGCTGTTAATATCGTCGCTTATGCTGATATTGCGGTAGGTGCCAAACTAACCAATGTAACGTTGCCAGAATCGATTGGGATTAGCGTTGAAGAGACTCGAGATTTGTTGAATCTGGATCTTAGACTCTTTCCGGTGAACATGACCCTTGCTGATGTGTCTAGCAAGCTGATCTGGAGTAGCAGCAATACTGCTATCGTATCGGTAACTGCGAATGGCCAAATAAAAGGTCTCAAAAAAGGGAAAGCAATCGTTACCGTTATGTACGCCGATAATCCTTTAATTAGGGATACTAGTGAGGTTAGTGTATCCAACGAAGACCGATACTAGTTATATGTACTAAGAACCACAAAAAACGATAGGTCCAGGAGTACATCTCCTAGCCTATCGTTTTTTGTTAATCTATTTATCTACAGAATACTTACTCCAATTGCATCTCTTCAATGTGGATATTAACGGTATTTACCCGTGGCAGTCCAGCATTCTGGTCTTTGAAAATCTGATCATTGTAGGCTGCCTGAAACCGAATCAGGTTACCTCCTACAATAGCAATATCGTTTGCTCCTGCCGTTGCCGTACCTCGGACCGCATTTATCGTAAGATTTCCTTTGGCAAAAAAACCTCCGCTCAAAGAGAAGATCGAACCCACTCCATACAATTCTGCATCCGAATCTGTATAAAAGAACGCATCAAGCGGAGCCGGCTTGTCATTGCTGAATGCAGCTAACCGATTAATCAGAATAGGTCCCTGTGACATTAGAACCAGCTCTTTACCGTTTAAGCCTGTAATCTCTGCATCCTCAACAAGGGTGGTATTCTCCAGTTCCCCATTAATAGTGACTGGTTTTTTGAGTACAAATAGGGTGGAATCAAATTGCACATTGCCTCGAATCTCAACCTTACCTGTAACGAGAATGTTGGCGCGTACCTGAATCGGGTTGGCTTGTCCGTAGTTATCAATAATTAAATCCCCATCAACAACAAACCACTTACGAGGTAGTGAAGTGCTGTTCTTAACTGACTCCGAATACATAATTCCGGGTAGATCCGTACCGTCTAATGCTAGATTCCCTTTGACGACGACCGATTTCTGCGGAGCTGTTAGCCTTGTCACCTGTGCCTGGTAATCAATCAGCTGTTGGCTATACGTGGCTAGTTGCTCCGGGGTGTCTCCCGCAAGTACAGGTTTAATCGGTGGCTTCATATAATCGAACAGTTCCGAAGTCTGCAGGTATTGTGCCAAGGTGCCGTTTGCGATTTCACTGCGGATCGCACTGCGGTAAGTACCTGCATTCGCACTCGACGTTCCTAAAGCTTCCGCTACTTTATCAATAAAGGATTCCTCTACGTTCACCTCTACAAACTTACGGTGGCTTCTGATCTTCACCTTACTTTGGTCGATTTTACCCGTCATTGGGGTTGTATCCGTAATCTCAGAGGCCTTTAATTCGTCCAATCCATTCTCCAGATAGATTAGCTTATCCAGTGATTGGACATGTGCTTCACCCTTCAGTTCAAAGGATTTGGATATCATGGTATGATTCCCCTTAAATCTATACGGGACTTTATCACTAACAGTCAGCGTATCTCCAGCATAGATATTCCCATCAATAAAAGGAGAGCCGTTGATTGTAAGATTTTTTTCTGAGCCTAAGGTGTATTTCAGAAAGTCCGGAAAAGTATCGATAATTACCTTTTGCGTCAGATTACGAGTGACCCCGTTCACCTCCGCCTCCGATTTAATGGTGAGCTCATAGCTGACGGACTGACCGCTATCGAGCGAGCCTATAGTGCTGGTCTTTACGTCAACGATTCTACCGCTGGCATGGTTAAGGTCTGTGCTGGCAGTGAGATCCGTTGTCAGAGTCGTTAAGAACAGCTTAATGGCTTGATCCAGCTCATCTTGACTTAAATCCACGCTACTGCTGACTTTTTTATTCAAACTAGAGGTAATATAAGCGACTGCTTCATCTAAGGTTTTCTCGGCCAGATGCAGGCTTTGTACATCGTTCTTACGGGTCTCGGTCCGCTGTGCACCACCCACTGCAGCGCTGAGTACACTTATTCCGAGAATGGTAAGCAGCAAGACGATAAACATGACTAATACTAGTGCTGATCCTTGTTCTTGCTTAAATCGCCTCTTGAATCTATGTATGGACATTGAGGATAACCTCCTAAAATCCGAATTTGCTCTCTAGCTCCATTTCATAAGGCCTGCCGTCATAATGTTGTGTCAGGATCAGATTAATGTTAATTAATCCACTCTCACAAGACGTTTGCACTGTACACGCTCTGTCATTTGAACTTGTGGAAGTTACCGTAGAACCACTAAGATCAGATTCAATCGTGGTCCGAGGATCATTGAGTGCATTATCAATTTCCATCCTTGTGAATAATTGGCCATCGGTATTTTCTTCAACGAATGCAAGAGTCCGTGTGGAGACTGTCCCATCGCTATCTTCTTTGATTAACTGAATACCGCTGGCGGTATTCACCACCTTCTGCGGAGCAAAGGTATACAATTCACTAATAACAGAGGACATAATGAGGTCTGCTTCATCGCGCAGCGAATTTTCAATCGTTATTTTATGATAGCTGCGGAAACCGAACATCATCACCATAGAAATGATCCCCACAATCATCGAAAATAGCGTCATCGCCGCGATCATCTCAATCAAGGTGAATCCCCGCTCGGACCTCAGGCGGTCAGCGAATTTTTTCATCAATAATATATCCCTCCACCACCGTTGTGTAAGCTTCTCCTCTAGGGCCTCCATCTCCACTCACTTCTACCTGGACGGGGATCAGCAAAGGTGCCATTTCGATTTTTCGATTATCCGGTGCAGCTCCATCACTCTCACTGAGCTTTCCATCCAGCATATCCTGATGCAACTGAGCCTGATAGATAATATTAATATGATATTCAACTTTATTAACTGTCGGATTCAAAATAGCAGCTAGAGCTGTTGTATTCGAGAACAAGGTGTTATAGCTGGTGCATGAACTGGCGGGCAAGCAATTGTTGGCTTCTATCCGCGGATGTTTGTCTGTTATGAAATAATCATGCATTTTCACAAAATCCTGCTTCTCCACATAAAAAAGCGCGTTCCGCGCCAGATTGACCATAATCGTCTTGTTCTGGTTCGATTTGGAGTAGGACATGGCGTTGATGAAGTATGACGTAAGTACTAGAGAGACTATCGACAAAATAATGATAGACGCTAATACTTCAATAAGTGTAAATCCTTGCTCCTGCTTAGGGCCCGCTTTCATCCTGCTTTTCCGCCTCTCACACCTTAATCACTTTCATATTTGCACGTTTCGTTTCGTTTGTCCTGCTTCCATTATATTCTTTCGTATCCAGCTCCAGCAATCCTCTACTCACAATATTTCTAGAGATTTATCCAATGTCACTCGCTTTTCGATTATGCTATCATTTGTGCTGAGAGGGGATGAATGGGAATGGCCTTAGTAGAATGCAAGTTTTATTCAGAGGTGTTGGGGCTAAACACTTCGATGACCGTCATTTTGCCGCAAAAAACAACCACACAGATTGGAATGAGCAATGTTACGAGGGGAAAGCTTCACCCTACACTGTATCTGCTGCACGGCTTGTCTGATGATGATTCGATCTGGCTGCGCCGGACTTCGATTGAACGTTATGTTGCGGAAATGGGGATTGCGGTCGTGATGCCACAGGTACACCGCAGCTTTTATACGGATATGGCAGAGGGTGGAAAGTACTGGACCTTCATTAGCGAAGAACTGCCGGCATTGGCACGTTCGTTCTTTCCGCTGTCACATAAACGTGAGGATAACTTCGTAGCCGGACTATCAATGGGTGGTTATGGGGCGATCAAGCTGGGATTGCGTAAACCGAAGGTTTTTGCGGCGGCTGCAAGTCTGTCAGGGGCACTTGATATGGCGCATCATTTCATGAACTGGGAAGATCCTACCGCTAAGACGAAGGAGTACGAGCAGATTTTTGGCAAAGAGGATATTGCTGGAACGCACGATGATCTATTATGGCTGCTACAGGATCTGGATCGCTCCAAGGGACCTAAACCAGCGCTCTATCAATGCTGCGGCACAGAGGATTTCCTATATGCAGACAACCAGATTTTCCGCGAAGCCTGTCAAGAAACATCACTGTCTCTGACTTACGAGGAAGGACCTGGCTCACATGAATGGGGTTACTGGGATACCAAAATCCGTGATGTGCTGGACTGGCTGCCTTTAAGCAAATAAAGAGATAGTAAGAAAAAACGGGTATCGTCCATTATGGATGGTATCCGTTTCTTCGAGAAATATAAGGATATGTTATCCATTGTATTTACTCTGTTCCCCTCACACTTTGATGCTCCAGAAAACCCTTTTGCTCCAGTACATTCTGTGTGGCTTCCCACAATTTGTTCTGCATCGCAATATCCCCGCCTGGTGATACCGGTTCAATTGAATTTCCGGTTCCCACGTTAAAATATCCACCAGTCACTTTTCCATATTTCGGTTCCACGATTAATCGGGTAATAATTTCTGTGCCTCTACGAGGATCTCCAAGACGCAGGAATTTCAAAATACGTTCGATGACGGAGGCGAATCTGAGCTCGCGTCCAAGTCCGGTCACATTAAATCCCGGATTTAGTGCGTTGACGCTAATCTTGGTTCCTTCCCATTGCCGAGCCAATTCGGCAGTGAACATAATATTCAACAATTTGGTTTTACCGTAAATGGGTGATGAACCCCGAGCTGTAAAGGGTGTTGTATCTGTTAGATCATCAGGCAATTTCAACACACCATGATTGCGTGAAGCCTCAGAGGCCACATTTACCACTCTTGCGCCGTCTGCGTTCTGTAGAGAAGGCTTCAGAGTATGTGACAATAGCCATGGTGCTAAATAATTCACAGCGATCATTTCTGGAAATCCTTCGGAAGTGGTACGTGGCTCAAAGGCATGAATACCTGCATTATTCAAAAGCACGTTGATCTTCGGATAGGCAGCCGCGATTTGTTTACCAACACGTTGTACATCCTTCATTAGCGATAGATCCCCGAAGAAAAAGTCGATCTTAACTGAAGAGCTGTTGGCTTGAATAAGTTGTCTGGTTGCCTCCGCACGTTCCTTGCTTCGGGCTGTCAACACAAGATCAAAGCCGCGTTTCGCCAATTCTATCGCAACAAGCTGCCCCAGACCACTGGTGGCTCCAGTGATAACCACAGTTGATTTTTTACTCATAATCATTCTCCTTTATGTGATACTATTTTTAGTAGAGATTTAAGTATATAATTGATATATGTCAACTATAGTATTTTAATGGATATATGTCAACTATACTCAAGGGGTTTATTTTAGTTACGGAAAGGTGAATGAAGATGGAAAATGAAGACATCCAAAATAACCGGAGAGAGCTGCTGGAGAGAGCGCTAGGTGAGCAGCTTAATGCCCTTCTCAGCGCTTCACATGCA
>LIDZ01000036.1_pt7 | contig 58700 bp, 53 predicted proteins | sample 644651 | NCBI WGS metagenome assembly LIDZ01 (sample SAMN03856242, study PRJNA289617) | food metagenome | isolation source: wine grapes on drying loft during traditional withering process | host: Vitis vinifera cv. Corvina | place: Italy: Gargagnago di S. Ambrogio di Valpolicella | collected 2014-01 | reverse complement strand
TGGTACCTCCTAAGATTGGGCTTTATTACCAACAACTATAAATAGATGATAATTTGCAAATTTTTAAATCATAATTATATAATATAGGTACTCTGTTACAGTTTCATGGCAGTTTTGCAGATAAAGAATATTTTGCTGAAGTAAATCATGTTAAAAAAGGAAGGATTAAACATGTATATTGCATATTACGAATCACCAATAGGGATAATAAAAATTAAAGGGTCGGATATAGGAATAGAAGCTTTGGAATTTTCAGAGGGGAATCGCAGAAAAGAAGAAAGCTTGAAATTAAATGAAAATATGATTTTATGTTTAAGGGAGCTAGATGAATATTTCACTAAAGGTAGAAAAAAGTTTACTGTTAAGTTAGATATTAGTGGCACGGTTTTTCAGAGGAAGGTTTGGGAAGAACTTTTAGAAATACCTTATGGTCAGGTCAGATCATATAAAGATGTAGCAATAAAAATAGAGAATCCAAAAGCTATTAGAGCAGTTGGAGGAGCAAACAACAAAAATAAGATACCAATAATAATTCCGTGTCATAGAGTGATAGGTATAAATGGAAAGCTTGTTGGTTATGCTGGGGGTATTGATAAGAAAGAATACCTCCTAAATTTAGAAAATAAAATAATGAGAACTAAAGGATAAAAGTAAAATATTGTTAAACTTCTTGACTAAAACGTAAATGTTATATATACTTTGACTATCAAAATATTTGATTATAAGTACAGAAAAAAATATAATACAAACAGAAAAGGAAGAGATGAATATGAGAATACCTTCTTTGGTAATAGGAGATTTAAAGGCAGCGATTCCCATAGTTCAAGGGGGCATGGGTGTAGGTATATCCCGTTCAGCTCTTGCAGGTGAAGTTGCAAGGTGCGGTGGAATTGGGGTTATTTCGTCTGTGCAAATTGGTTTTGACGAGCCAGACTTTGAGAAGAATTCAGAGGTAGCGAACCAAAGGGCTCTAAGGAAACACATTAGAAGAGCTAAAGAGATTAGTCCCGATGGAATAATAGGGCTTAATATAATGGTAGCTGTTAATAATTACAACACTACAGCACGGATAGCGGTAGAAGAGGGGATAGATCTTATTATTTCAGGAGCTGGTCTTCCAATGTCTTTGCCGGGTCTTGTTGAGGGATCTAGCACTAAAATTGCACCAATAGTATCATCAGGTAAGGCCGCAAAAGTTATTTGTAAAATGTGGGATAAAAAACATAATAGAATACCAGATTTAATTGTAGTTGAGGGACCTGACGCAGGTGGGCACCTTGGATATTCACTTGACGATCTAACTGGTGACAAAAAAGATTTGGCTCAGATTGTTATAGATGTTATTGAAGAGATAAAGCCTTATGAAGAAAAGTACAACAGAAAGATACCTGTTGTAGCTGGAGGCGGAGTATTTACAGGTAAAGATATGGCAAAATATTTAAAGCTTGGTGCAGCAGGAGTACAAATTGCCACTAGGTTTATAGCTACAGAGGAATGTGATGCAGACATAAAGTATAAGATGGAATATTTAAAATGTAAAAAAGAAGATATAGAAATTGTAGTAAGCCCAGTAGGTATGCCAGGGAGAGCAATTAAAAATGTTTTCATGAAAAAAATAAAGATGCAAAACGAAAATGAACATATAACTAAATGTTATAACTGTTTAAAGCCTTGTAATCCTAAAGATACACCATATTGTATATCAAAGGCGTTAATAAATTCAGTTAATGGAAATGTGGATGAAGGACTTCTTTTCACAGGGAGCAACGGATATAGATTGAACAAAATAGTAAAGGTAAAAGATCTTATGGATGAGATTATAACTGAATGTGAAAAAGAACCACAATAGTTTTAATTATATAAATTTAGATTAAGGGTGTTTTAAATATAAAATTATTTTAGAGCGGTGATAAGATTGGATAGGTCATTGACTGTTATGAACGAATTAATGATAGATATATTCAACGATATTTTAACTATAGAGCAATCAGACCTAAGAAAAGGATATTTCAATGATTTATCAGTAACAGAAATACACACTATTGAGGCCATTGGGATGTATGTGCCAAGAAATATGTCTGAAGTTGCTAGAGACATTGGAATTACATTGGGGACACTTACAAAAGCTATCAGTAATTTAGTTAAAAAAGGATATGTTGAAAGAAAAAGGTCTGAAAAAGACAGAAGAGTTGTAAATGTGGATTTAACAAAAAAAGGTAAACTAGCATATAGAATACATGCCAAATTTCACAGGGATATTATTAGAGAGACAATAGACGGATTAGATGAAAAAGAAAAAAATACTTTGGTTGATGTTTTAGAAAAACTTAATTTTTCCATAAAAGAAAAATATGAGATTAAAACTAGGACTAACAGGGAGTGATTGCGTGAATAGCGTTAAGATAATAGGTGTTGGAAGTTACCTGCCTAAAAGAATAGTAACCAATTCGGATCTTTCAAAAATAGTTGATACAAGTGATGAGTGGATTTCTTCCAGGACGGGAATTAAAGAACGAAGAATAACAGAAGGTGAAAATACCTCAAGCCTGGCAGCAAAAGCGGCATTAAATGCAATAAAGACTGCCGGTATAAATCCATTAGAAATAGACCAAATAATAGTAGCAACAACATCACCTGATTCATTTACGCCATCTACTGCTTGCTTAGTTCAAGCAATAATAGGAGCTGATAATGCTACTTGCTTTGATATTGGGGCTGCTTGTTCTGGTTTTATATATGGATTAACCGTTGGAACCCAATTCATTAAAACAGGAATGGCAAAAACAGTTCTTGTTATTGGTGCTGAGGTTCTTTCAAAAATACTTGACTGGGAAGATAGATCAACCTGTGTTCTTTTTGGAGATGGAGCAGGGGCGGCGATACTCAGAAAAAGTGAAACTAACGGAATACTATCAATATTTACTAGTTCAGATGGAAATGGTGCAGATTCTTTGAAATGTCCTACAGTAAGTGTTAAAAATCCTTTTGTTAGTAAGATTGATGAAAAAAGAAGTGTAATATCTATGAATGGAAAAGAGGTATTTAGATTTGCTGTTAAAGCAATGCCAATAGGTATAGATAAGGTATTAAAGGATAGTTCTTGCACTATAGATGATATTAAATATATTGTGCCACACCAAGCTAATATGAGGATTATAGAGTACGTAGCTAAAAAATTTGGTATTGACAACGATAAATTTTTTATAAATTTAGACAAGTACGGTAATACTTCTTCGGCAACTATACCAATTGCACTTGATGAAATGTCAAAGAAGGGCTTACTTAATAACGGAGATAAAATTATTTTAGTTGGATTTGGTGGAGGATTGACATCAGGAGCAATGCTTATTCAATGGTTAATTTAAGATGATTACCAATAATTTTGGTGTATACATAGACTGAACAATTAATAATTGATCGGGATATGCCTAAGTGCAGGAGGATTATTATGATATTTGAAAAAGTAAAACGTATTACAGCAAAGCAACTAAATTTAAATGAAAAGAATATAAATATAAATACATCCTTTGATCAGGATTTAAGTGCTGATTCATTGGATCTTTTTCAAATAATAATGGAAATAGAAGATGAATTCAATATACAAATTGAGAATACAGATGATATAAAAACCGTTGGGGATGTAGTTGAATTTATAAGGGATAGAATTGCTGAAAGAGATTTGAAAGGTAAGATTTAAGGATTATAAAATAAAAGCATATTGATATCATTTCAATGTGAACCGTATATATATTAAAGTATAACAATTATTAGGGAGGTTATTATGATTAAATCCGTATTTTGTGAAATGGCGGGAATAGAATACCCGATTATACAAGGTGGAATGGCATGGATTGCAGACAGTTCACTTGCATCAGCTGTTTCTAACGCAGGAGGGCTTGGAATAATTGCAGCAGCTAATGCACCAGTAGAGTATATTAGGGAAGAAATAAGAAAGACTAAAAAACTAACAGATAAACCTTTTGGTGTTAATATAATGCTTCTCAGTGATAATGCAGAAGAAGTTGCAAAAATGGTATGTGAAGAAGGAGTAAAAGTTGTAACTACAGGTGCTGGAAATCCCGGAAAATACATAGCTATGTGGAAAGAACATGGCATAAAAGTAATACCTGTAATTGCATCAGTTGCCTTGGCCAAGAGAATGGAGAGAAGTGGTGTTGACGCAGTAATAGCAGAAGGATGTGAATCTGGTGGGCATGTTGGTGAAATTACCACTATGGCAATGGTGCCACAGGTTGTTGATGCAGTGAATATACCTGTTATTGCAGCAGGCGGAATAGGTGATGGTAGAGGACTTGCAGCAGCATTTATGCTTGGAGCTGTAGGGGTACAGGTAGGAACTAGATTTTTAGTTTCAGATGAATGTACAGTTCACGATAACTACAAGGCCAAGATATTAAAAGCAAAAGATATAGATTCAGTAGTTACTGGAAGGTCAACAGGACATCCAGTAAGAGTCTTAAGAAATAAACTTACAAGAAAGTTCCAGGTTCTTGAAAAAGAAGGTGCAGTAGCAGAACAGTTTGAAGCTCTAGGGGTAGGTGCACTTCCTAAAGCGGTGAAAGATGGAGATGTAGATAACGGATCTGTAATGGCTGGTCAAATTGCAGGACTTGTTTGTAAAACACAGAGTTGCAAAGAGATAATAAAGGAAATGTTTGCTCAGGCTGAAGAAACATTGAATACTGTTAATTCATATATAGAAAAATAAATTGAAATTATGATGATAGATTTTATATAACATGTTTACAATAGTATAATATAAAAGTTTAGAAATGGAGAGTTCATATGGGAAAAATAGCATTTTTGTTTTCAGGTCAAGGTGCTCAGTACATTGGTATGGGCAAGGAATTGTATGAAAATTTTGAGGCTGCAAGAAGTGTATATCATGAGGCAGATGCTTCTTTAGGTTTTGAAATAAGCAAGCTTTCTTTTGAGGGAAGTAAAGAAGAATTAGATAAAACTGAAAATACCCAGCCGGCTATTTTGGTAGCCAGCATAGCCGCTCTTAATGTGTTAGAGGAAAAGGGTATAGAGGCAGATGTAACAGCGGGCCTAAGTCTTGGAGAATATACAGCGCTAGTTTATAGTGGCGTTTTAGAATTTAAAGAGGCAGTTAAACTTGTTAAAAAAAGAGGAAGATTTATGCAAGAGGCCGTTCCTCAGGGAAAAGGTGCCATGGCAGCAGTTATTGGGCTTGATAGTGAAAAAATTAGGTTGGTTTGCAAAGAGGCAAGTAAATTTGGAATCGTAGAGCCTACTAATTTTAACTGTCCGGGACAAATAGCTATAGCAGGTGAAGTAATAGCTGTAGAAAAAGCAGCTGAAATAGCGCGAACTTCCGGAGCAAGGAAAGTAATAATGCTTCAGGTTAGTGGTCCTTTTCATACGTCTATGTTAAAACCAGCTTCGGATAAATTAGGTTTAGAACTCAAAAATGTAAAAATAAATGATTTCAAATTACCAGTTATAACAAATGTAACTGCTAACTATATTAAATCAAAAGATGAAGTAAGAGATCTACTAACAAGACAGGTCATGAACTCAGTGCTTTGGGAAGATACCATAAGAAGGATGATATCCGATGGAGTAGATACTTTTGTGGAGATTGGACCGGGAAAGATTCTAAGTGGTTTTGTTAAAAAAATAGATAGAAGTATGAATATATTTAATGTTCAAGATATGGACAGCTTAAATAAGTGTATAGCAGGAATTCAATCAAAAAAATAACAAGTATAGGAGGTTTATATCTATGGAAACCATTGATCTTAAAGGAAAAACAGCCATAGTAACAGGTGCAAGCAGAGGGCTTGGTAAGGCTATAGCACTAAGACTTGCAGAACTCGGTGCAAATATTGTTGTTAACTATAGGAGTACACCAGTAGATGATCTTGTCCTGGAAATTGAGAAAAAGGGTGTTAAGGTTATAGCAATAAAAGCAGATGTAAGCAAGTTTGATGAAGCAGCAAAACTTATTAAAGAAACTGTAGAGACATTTGGAACTTTGGATATACTAATTAATAACGCAGGAATTACAAAAGATGCACTGGCAATGAGGATGAAAGAAGAAGACTTTGACAAGGTTATAGATGTAAATTTAAAGGGAGCATTTAACACTATAAGGCATGCAAGTGGTATAATGTTTAGGAAGAAAACTGGAAGAATAGTAAACATAACGTCTGTTGTAGGTATAACAGGAAATGCAGGACAAATAAATTATTCTTCAGCAAAAGCGGGACTAATAGGGATGACAAAATCTTTAGCAAAAGAACTTGGAAGTCGTGGAATAAATGTTAACGCAGTTGCACCAGGTTTTATAAGAACAGATATGAGTGATAAACTTTCTGATAAACAGAAGGAAGCTATAATTGGAAGTATTCCATTGCAAAAAGCGGGAAGCCCAGAAGATGTAGCAAATCTTGTTGCATTTCTAGTATCAGATATGGCGACATATATAACTGGTCAGGTTATCAAAGTAGACGGCGGAATGGTAATGTAAAAATAGTTATTAAAAAAATCTAATATAAAAAACAGTATATATAAAAGGTAGGCGAAAAATGTATGAGTAGAAGAGTAGTAATAACTGGAATGGGAGCTATCACTCCAGTAGGAAATAGTGTGGATACTTTTTGGGATTCAATTTCTAATGGAGTAGTTGGTATTGGCGATATTAAAGCTTTTGATACAACTGATTTTAAAGCTAAACTTGCAGCCGAGGTTAAGGACTTTAACCCTGAAGATTACATAGATAAAAAACAAGCAAAAAGAATGGATAGGTTTTGTCAATTTGCATTGGCAGCTTCAAAAGAAGCGGTAGAGGATTCAAGTTTAAAATTTGATGAAGAAAATATGGAACGAGTAGGAGTAATTGTAGGCTGTGGTATTGGTGGAATAGGGACAATAGAAACACAGGTAGCTAAGATGAATTCAAAGGGACCTAATAGAGTTACCCCAATGCTTATACCAATGATAATAAGTAATATGGCATCTGCAAACATAGCAATTGCATATGGTGCAAAAGGAATTTGTACTACAATTGTAACCGCTTGTGCATCTGGAAATAATGCTATTGGAGAAGCATTTCATAAGATAAGACAAAACGAAGCAGATATAATCTTTTCAGGTGGTACGGAAGCGTCAATTACACCTTTATCAGTATCTGGATTTATATCTATGACGGCTCTATGCAGGGGAACAGACCCTAAAAGAGCATCTATACCTTTTGATGCAGAGAGAAATGGTTTTGTAATGGGAGAAGGATCAGGTATATTAATATTGGAAGAATATGACCATGCAGTTAAAAGAAATGCTAAAATATATGCAGAAGTTGTAGGATACGGATCAACTTGTGATGCCTATCATATAACATCACCATCACCAGATGGTGCAGAGGGAGCAAGAGCAATTTCTATGTCCATAGCGGACGCGGGTATTAAACCAGAAGAGGTTTCATATATAAATGCTCACGGAACAAGTACAAAGCCAAACGATAGAACTGAAACAGCTGCTATTAAAAAGGTATTTGGTGAAAATGCATATAAGATTCCAATCAGTTCAACAAAATCTATGACAGGACATTTACTAGGAGCAGCTGGAGCCGTTGAAGCGATAATATGCGTAAAAGCACTGCAGGATAATTTTATTCCACCTACAGTAGGTCTTCAGGTTAAAGATCCAGAATGTGATCTTGATTATGTTCCAAATATTGGAAGAAAAGCAGAGGTAAATTATACACTTTCAAATTCATTAGGATTTGGTGGACATAATGCTACAATTATATTTAAGAAGTGGGATGGGAGGTAATGATAATGGAATATAAAGATATTAAGGACCTTATTAAAACTGCATCTGAGGAAGATTTATCATATTTGAATATTGAAACTGAAGGTATTCACATAATAATGAAAAAGGGATCACAGGAAAATGGTAATGATATTGCCATAGAAAAGGATGTAAATACAAAGGGTAGAACAAGTGAGACTGTTGAAACAGTAAAAAATGAAGATAGGGTTATAAAAAATAAACCTGTTATTGAAGATAAAAACATAAAGGTTGTAAAGTCACCAATAGTTGGAACATTCTACGCTTCAGGCGATCCAAAGGCAGAGCCATTTACAAAGGTTGGAAGCAAGGTTAAAAAAGGTGATGTCATTTGTCTCATTGAAGCAATGAAACTTATGAATGAAATTGATGTAGAATTTGATGGTGAAGTAGTAGAGGTTTTAGCGGAAAATGAACAGATGGTTGAATATGGTCAAGGTCTATTCAAAATAAAGTGTAATTAGGCATTACTATAGTGAATGGAGTGAAATTATGAGTTTAAATGTAAAGCAAATAATGGAAATAATACCACATAGATATCCTATGTTATTGGTTGATAGAGTTGAAGAACTTGAACCAGGAGTTAGAGCGGTAGGATATAAAAATGTTACAATGAATGAACCTTTTCTTCAAGGACATTTTCCTGGTAATCCTATAATGCCTGGAGTTTTGCAAATTGAAGCAATGGCACAACTTGGAGCTATAACACTTCTATGCATGGACAAATTCAAGGGTAAAACCCCTTTGTTTGGTGGAATAAAAGCAGCAAAATTCAGAGGTATGGTGGTTCCCGGTGATGTACTAAAACTTGAAGTTGAAATATTAAAGATAAAGGGACCAGCAGGAATTGGTAAGGGAATTGCCTCAGTAGACGGGAAAAAGGTAGCAGAAGTTCAGCTTACCTTTATGTTAGTATAGAGTTTTAAAATATGAGATTTGGAAATGGAGATAATGTTTATGATTAAAAAAATATTGATTGCTAATCGAGGTGAGATAGCGGTTAGAATAATAAGGGCTTGCCAGGAGATGGGGATTGCTACAGTTGCAGTTTATTCTGAGATTGATAGAGATGCTATGCATACTCAGATTGCAGATGAAGCAGTCTGTATTGGACCAGCTAAATCTCAAGATAGTTATTTAAATATGCAAAATATAATAAGTGCTACGGTACTTACCGGTGCACAGGCTATTCATCCTGGTTTTGGTTTTTTATCTGAAAACAGTAAATTTGCAAAGATGTGTGAGGAATGTAATATTATATTTATAGGACCAGATGCAGAGACTATTGATAATATGGGAAATAAATCAAAGGCAAGAGAACTAATGATTAGTGCAGGGGTTCCAGTTATTCCAGGGTCAAAAGGAGCTGTAAAGAATGAAGAAGATGCAGTAAATCAAGCTGTAGAAATTGGATTTCCAGTGATGATAAAAGCGTCTGCTGGTGGCGGTGGAAGAGGAATTAGGGTAGTTCATGAAAAAAATGAATTTAGAAAAGCCTTTGAAACAGCACAAACAGAATCCAGAGTTGCATTTGGTGATGATACTATGTACATAGAGAAGTTCATAGAAGATCCAAGGCATATAGAATTTCAAATTCTAGGTGATGATTTTGGCAATATACTATATCTTGGTGAGAGGGATTGTTCAATTCAAAGAAGAAATCAAAAAGTAATTGAAGAGTCACCTTCACCAATAATGACGGAAGCACTTAGAAAGAAAATGGGTCAAATGGCAGTGAAAGCGGCCAGGGCTGTAAAATATAAAAATGCGGGAACAATAGAGTTTTTATTAGATAAACATGGTGATTTTTATTTCATGGAAATGAATACGCGTATTCAGGTGGAACACCCAATTACTGAAATGGTAACTGGTACGGATTTATTAAAAGAACAGATAAAGATCTCATCTGGTATTGAACTAAGTTTTAAGCAAAAGGACATTAAGATTTCGGGTCACGCAATAGAATGTCGTATTAACGCAGAAAATCCAGATAAGGGATTTAGACCATCTCCTGGAGAGATAAAAGCTCTTAATTTCCCAGGTGGACTAGGAGTAAGAATTGACAGTGCAGTGTTTCAAGGTTATGTAATTCCACCAACTTATGATTCTATGATAGCTAAACTTATTGTCTATGGTAAAGACAGAGATGAGGCTTTGAGTAAAATGAGGAGGGCTCTTGGGGAATTTGTTATAGAGGGTGTTGATACAAACATCGATTTTCAATATAAAATACTTAACAATGAAGCTTTTATTGAAGGAAAATATAATACTAGTTTCATAAAAAACGAATTTAATCTATAATATAATAGCAGTGATTTTTTTAAGAGGATGATTATAAGCGTGGTAAAGGTTAGGTGAATTATATGGGATTGTTCAGAAAGAGAAAGTATATTACTGTTAGTAATACTAAAATGAATTATGATGAGGATATATTAGCAGAACAGCAGCCTATAATACCAGATGGTATGTGGGTGAAATGCCCAAAGTGTGGAAGGATACTTTATAATAAGGATTTAAAAGAGAACCTAAAGGTTTGTGGAAATTGTAATGCTCATATTAGGTTAACTGCCAGAGAGAGAATAGAAATTACCATAGATAAAGGGACCTTTGTTGAATTCGATGCTGATATAAAATCTGCAAATCCTTTGGAATTTCCAGAGTATGATGCTAAAACGGAAAAAATGAGAGAAAAGACAGGCATTAATGATGCGGTAATTACAGGTATGGGAACAATAGGAGATAAACCTGTAATAATAGCAGTAATGGATAGCAATTTTATGATGGCTAGCATGGGGTGCGCTGTTGGTGAAAAGATAACACGTGCGATAGAAACAGCAACAGGTAAGGGATTACCAATAATTATATTTACAGCATCAGGTGGCGCAAGAATGCAAGAAGGAATATTCTCACTGATGCAGATGGCAAAGACTAGTAGTGCTTTAGGGAAACATGATGAAAAAGGACTTTTATATATAACAGTACTTACAGATCCAACTACAGGAGGAGTAACCGCTAGTTTTGCTATGCTTGGTGACATAATCTTATCAGAGCCAAGTGCTTTGGTTGGTTTTGCTGGTAGGAGGGTTATTGAACAAACGCTTAAGGAAAAATTGCCACAAGAATTTCAAAGTGCTGAATTTCTGTTAGAACATGGATTTATAGATAAGATAGTAGCAAGGGCACAACTGAAAAAATTGTTATGGGAGCTTTTATCGGCTTAGAAGTGGGGTGATATATAATGGATATAGAAGAAAATAAAAATTTATCTGCATGGGAAAGACTTAACATTGCCAGAAGGGTAGATAGACCAACTACACTTGATTATATAAATAATATATTTGATTCATTTATAGAGCTTCACGGAGATCGTGAGTTTGGTGATGATCCTAGTATGGTAGGCGGTATTGCTAAAATAGAAGGGATATCGGTTACTGTTATTGGTATACAAAAAGGTAGAAATACCAAAGAGAACATAAAAAGAAATTTTGGAATGCCAAATCCTGAAGGTTATAGGAAAGCCCTTAGACTTATGAAACAAGCTGAAAAATTCAACAGGCCTGTTATTTGTTTTGTAGATACACCAGGAGCATATTGTGGTGTAGGTGCTGAGGAAAGAGGTCAGGGCAGTGCTATAGCTCAAAATATTATGGGTATGTCATCACTTAAGACACCAATAATTTCAATAATTATTGGTGAAGGTGGAAGTGGTGGAGCGTTAGCACTAGCAGTTGCGGATCAAGTGTGGATGCTTAAAAATGCCGTGTATTCTGTTTTATCTCCAGAAGGTTTTGCAAGTATTTTATGGAGAGATGGTACTAGAGTAGAGGAAGCGGCAAATGTAATGAAAATTACATCCGATGATTTGCTAGGTTATGGAATTATTGACAAAATTATAAGCGAGCCTGAAGAAGGGGCACACACTGATTTGAATTACATGAGTAAAAACATAAAAGAAGATCTTATGGAAGTATTGCCAGTTCTTAAGGTAAAGGACACTACTAAACTACTTCAAGAGAGATATGATAAATTTAGAAAAATAGGCGAAATAGGCCATATAGAACAAGCAGAACAAGTAGAACAAGTAGAAAAAGTGACAAGTGACAAGTGACAGAGAAGCAGTTGTCACTTGCCAGGTTCCAAATACCAGTGAGATACAAGTTAAAAAAAGGAGTACATCAATTATATTTGATGTACTCCTTTTACATTTTGCTTTATTTATTTTCTTATATTTAAATTATCTAGTATTTTTCCAAGATTTTCTGCGCTGATTTTTAGCTTTTTTAGTTCCTCAGGAGAAAGCGGAACTTCTAATTTTTTACTTATACCGTCACTAGTAATAACACAGGGTATACTAAGAGCTACATTTTTTATACCATATTCTCCGTCAAGTGTAGTAGATACAGGTAGAATACTCAATTCATTCAGTAAAACTGCTTTAACTATTCGGCTAACACTCATAGCTATGCCTGAACTTGTATATCCCTTTAATTGAAGTATTTTTAGGCCAGTAGTTTTTGCTTCATCCAATATTGCATCGGTATCAATTGGATCCTTACTACCTAAAATTTTGTCAAATTCATTATAGGGAATCCCTGCTACATTAACAAGGCTCCAAGTTGCAAAGGCACTTCCACCATGTTCTCCAAGCACATAACCGTGAACATTTTTAGTATCAACTAAATATTTTCTTGCAAGTATCCTTCTTAGTCTTGCAGTGTCTAGTAGAGTTCCTGTACCGATAATTTTTTCTTTTGGATAATCAAAAGAATTTTGGGCTAGATATGTTACAATATCCACAGGATTTGTGACAACTATTATAATCGCATCTTTTGTGTATTTAGTTATGGATGCCATGACGCTGTTCATAACTTTAACATTTTTATCTGCCAATAACAATCTATCTAAAGTCTCACCAGGCTTAATACTTGGACCAGCTGTCATTATTATAATTTGGGCGTCACTGCAATCTTCATAATCACCAACTCTAAGAAGTACATTGGGACTATATGCAAATGAAGTTGTATGGCTTGCATCTAGGGTTTCTCCTTTTGCTTTGTTAACATTATTGTCTATAACTACAATCTCTGCTACAAGCCCTAGACCAAGGACTGAATTCATAACAGCGGAGCCAACCATACCAGCACCGATAATGACTACTTTATTTTTCACAGGTTTCATTAGTGTTCCTCCTCGTAAAATTAAATCAATTACAAATAATAATTTTAGTTTATTAGCTTAATAATGTCAATGTAACTTAAGTTTTTTCACAGGTCTAAAATGTACAAAATATTTGGCATATGTTATAATTAGATGAATGTAATATAGTATTTTAGTATTACAATTGGGGGAGTATGACATGATTACAAAAGAAGTAATTGTAAAAAGTACAGCGGGTTTACATGCAAGGCCAGCAACACTTTTGGTGAAAACAGCATCTACATTTAAAAGCAAAATTGAAATTGAATATAATGGTAAAAAAATCAATGCAAAAACGTTAATAGGAATATTGTCACTAGGTATAGGATCAGGACAAAAGGTTAAGATATTTGCTAGTGGAGAAGATGAAAACAAAGCATTAACAGAAATGGTGAAAGTTATTGAAAATGTGGAATAAATACATACATAAAACCAATGGACATTTGCTCTGTTGGTTTTTTACTGGAAAATTTTAATTATATACATATAGATCAGAATGATAGATAGGAGGAACAACTAAAATATGAAAAAAGTTATAATAGCAGAGAAGCCATCTGTGGCTAAAAATATCGCAGAGGCTTTTAATATTAAAATGAGAAAGGATGGTTATTTTGAAGGCAATGATTATCTAATCACCTGGGCATTTGGTCATCTTTTGCAATTATATGATGCTAAGGATTATGATGAAAATATGAAAAGTTGGAGACTTGAAAAGTTCCCATTTATCCCAGAAAAATTTGAGTATAAGGTGAAAAGTGACGGCATCGATAGATCATCAGTAGATAAAGGCGCAGAAAAACAAATTAATTTAATAAAAAGTTTAATAGATAGAGATGATGTGGATGGAATTATCTCAGCTACAGATTATGATAGGGAAGGCCAGGTTATTGCGGATGAGATATTTTTATATTTCAATGAAAAAAAACCTGTATTTAGAATATTACTCAATGAGTGGACTGTAGAAGAAGTAAAAAAAGGAATGGCAAATTTAAAACCTAATGAAGAGATGAAATCACTTCAAGACGCAGGTATTGGTAGGCAATGGGCAGATTGGATAATAGGAATAAATTTAACTTCTGTAGCCACCTTAAGATATAAGCCTAATGATAAGAAGATAATAAATATAGGAAGAGTTTTACTTCCAACATTAAAGATTATTTATGATAGGGATAAAGAAATAGAAAACTTTAAATCATCTACTTATTATAAGTTATTAGCAACATTTAAGACAAAGGATAACGAAGAATTTGAAGGGCTTTATTATGAAAAAGAAAATGAGAAATTTGAAGATAAAGAAATTGCACAAAATATACTTAAACTTTTAAAGGATAAGAATGCAGAAATTATAGAAAAACAAGTAGAAAAGAAAAAAGATTATGCACCAATTTTATTTAACCTTTCCAATTTACAAGGATATGTAACAAGTAAATATAAGGGATGGACCTCAGATAAAGTATTAAAAGTAGCACAATCTCTTTATGAAAAAAAATTCACTACATATCCAAGGACAGGAAGTATTGCATTATCTGAAAGTTTAAAGGAGAGAACAAAAAAAGTATTAAATGTCGTAAAAAAAGGATTACCCTATGAAGATCAGATAAAGTTTGTGGATAATAAAAGAATATTCGATGATTCAAAGGTAGAAAGTCATAGTGCTATTGTTCCAACATATATGAAACCAACTGGACTAAGTAAAGATGAGCAAACTGTATATAATGCTGTAAAAAATAGATTCATAATACAATTTCTTCCAGTATCAGAGTATGAAGAAACTAAAATCATATCTAAAGTTAATGAAAGTGAAATTAAAGGAACTTTTGTAACAAAGGGAAAAGTTCAAACAGTTATAGGATGGCATGTTGCTCAAAAAATAGAAAGTAAGGATACTCTTTTACCAATGGTATCTGAGAAGGAAACTGTAGATGTAGTTGATGGTAAAGTAAATGATGTGACTAAAAAACCGCCTAAACTTCATAATGAAAAGACACTTTTAAGAATTATGGAGACATGTGGCAAAAGTTTTAAAAATGAAAAGGACGAAGAAGATACAGAAGAGATGATGGCAGCTATATTAAGTGGTTTTAGTATAGGAACTCCAGCAACAAGGGGAGAAACAATTAAAAAATTAAAAGATGCATCATATATAACATCAAAAGGGAAAAGTCTTACATGTACCGATTTAGGCAAAACATTAGTAGAAATTTTCCCAGCTAAAGAGCTTTTAGATTTAGAATATACAGGCAGACTTGAGAAAACACTATCAGATATAGAAAAAGGAAAATTTAGAAAAGAAGATTTCCTGAACATGATTAAAGAATTTACGATTAAAGCAATTGACGATATAAAAAAAGATACTTCTATGCTAAAGAATTTTAAGGTGGAGCTACCAGAAGGTAAGGCGAGTATAGGAGTATGTCCTATATGTGGCAATGCAGTAGTGGAAAATGACAAAGCATTCGGATGCACCAATTGGAAAAATGGGTGTAATTATACAATTTGGAAGAGCGATAAGTTCATTGCAGCATTAGGGAAAACAGTTAGTAAACAAATGGTTGAATTACTACTTAAAAATGGGAAAGTTGGATTTAGAAATTTGAAGAGTAAAAAGGGAACAACCTATTCAGCATATTTAAAATATGTTAGAGATGAGAAAACTGGATATTATAATTGGGACATGGAATTCATAAATTAAAAAAAAGCAGTCCTCACTTTAGGGTGGGGACTGTTTTTCACTGTAAACTCATATAAATGTTCTCTAAGTTCTTTTTCATGCTTTTCAAATAATCTAAATTATCTTCTTTGCTTTCAAGTGTATATATCTTTGTAACCTTTGCACCAACTTCAGAAGCAAGAACATTTGTAAGTTTAGGACTAACCATATCTTCAACAAAAATATTAGTAACCTTATTGGTTTTGCAGTAAGTTATAAGTTCCTGAAGTTTCTGACTGCTTGGCTCTCCGTCTGCAAAAACATCCTCAACGCTATTTTGATGGATATCAAAATCTCGGCATAGATAATTAAATGCTGCATGACCAGTTACAAAACTTTTTTTTGGAGAATTTACATATTTAGTTTTATAGTCATTATATAGTGAGTCCAACTTTATCTTAAAATCAGAATAGTTTTTCTCAAAATAAGATTTATCCTTTGGATCAGATTTTATGAGAGCGTCCATTATTTTTTTAGCTTCATACTCAGCACCTTTTAAACTTAGCCATACATGAGGATCGTAAGCACCACCTGAGGTTTTGATTGGATTATAGCCATTTGAAGCATTAACAGTAATAAGATTTTTGTTGTTAACTGAATTTATAGCATTAGAGGACCATTTCTCTAATTCCATACCGTTATATACAAAAATTTTTGCATCAGTTAAATTAACAAGATCCTTCACTTTGGGTTCGTATTCATGTGGTTCTTGCCCATTAGGTATAATAGTCTGAATGTCCACTTTGTCTTTTCCTACTGCATATGTAAGTTCTTTCATAGCATTAAATGAAACCACTACTTTAATTCTTTTATTGGAAGTTTTATTACTCAAATTATTATTGCAGGATGATAAAGTAAAGGTTAGTACCAAGAGCAAAATAATAGATGTTGCTTTTTTTAACAAATAAATCACCTCATATTAGGGATCTAAAAAAAATAACAAGTTAGTATATGGTGTATTTTCTCTAAGAAACCTTAATGTAAATGCAAATCAATGGCATTTACATTAAATTTACACTATTATCTAGTTTTTGTCAAGAAGGTAAATAAAAATTCCATATTGACATAAAAATTCATTTAGCGTACTATTCATGTATGACACATTAAAATATCGTATTAAGATGCCTTATTAAATAATAGGAGTTGGTTTTATGGGTGAACAAGGGATAAATATCATTACAAATATATTAATAATTATTCTTGTCTTTGCAGGATTAATACTTATAAGTTATTCAATAAATGTAACCTACTTGTACTTGATTGGTTTTGTTCCGCTGGTGGGAGTTCTAATTCTAGGTATATATATTAGAAAAAAAGCCATTCTTGAGATAGCTAATAAAAGCTTCAAAAAACAATGGGGAAAAAAGGTAGAAAGGAAAAGAAATTTCAATAATATAAGAAGTACATTTGATTACATAGAGGAGAGCACAGAGGAATTTTGTATAGATGATCAGACCTGGTCTGATTTAACTATGAATGAAATGTATACTGTTATGGATAGAACCATAACATCTCCTGGTGAAGAAATATTATATAAAATGTTAAGGATGCCTTTATTTAGTGAGGAAAAACTTAAGCGACGAAATGCTATTATTAATTTGTTTGAAAAAAACGAAGAGATTAGAAATAAGTTAGGCATGTTTTTTTTAAATCTTAATAGAGTTAGAAAAAATCATGTGCCTGAGTTATTATGGGAAAAAATCGAAGTAGACATGAAATATAAAATGATTTGTAGGTTTTTAGGTTTGTTTCCTATATTAATTGGAGTAGCATTTTTTATTACAAGGCAATCGACCCTATTGTTTTTGCTTATAATCGTAGTTTGTGTAAATCCTTATTTACATATGAAAATAAAGAAAAATATATATCAATATGTGTCTTGCATCGGGTATGTTAATGGCATCATAACTGCTGCAAGTAGTATATCAAAATTTAATAATGAAGAATTCAAGGAATATAAAGATGTACTTACGGATTTGAGTAAAAAAGTCCAACTAATAGTAAAGAAAACAGGTGGAATTGGTAGAATTGAAGGCATAGATCAAACTGGTATTACGGATATTTTATATATGATATTTTTATTCGAGGAAAATCAATTTTTTTCATGTATAGATTTAATAAAAAAACATCAGGAGGATTTAAAAAAGCTATATATATGTATTGGAGAAATAGATGCTCTTCTTTCTATTGCGTCTTATAGAGAGGGGTTGGATAATTTTGCTACTCCAGAATTCACAAATGATAATGGACAATTTGAAGTAAAGGATATGAGTCATCCTCTAGTTAGTGATGCTATTCCAAATGACATCACAATGAATAACAAAGGGATAATTTTAACTGGTTCGAATATGTCTGGAAAATCAACTTTTCTTAGAACTATAGGTGTAAATTGTATTTTGGCCCAGACAATATATATGACAACAGCTTCATTTTACAAAGCAAGCTTCTTTAAAATAATGACATCCATAAGTCCAGAAGATAATATTATGAGTGGGAAAAGCTATTATTTTAGAGAGGCAGAGGCACTACTAAGAATTATTGAGGAAGGCGGGGAAGATTACCCACTACTTTGCATAATAGATGAAATATTTAGAGGGACTAATCCTGTGGAGAGGGTTAATGCGTCTATTGAGATATTAGGATATTTAGAGAGGCATAATTCGCTGGCGGTTGTTGCTACACACGATTTGGAACTTACAGATATGTTAAAGAATAGTTACGCCATGTTTTACTTTACAGAAGACATGGAGAAGGACGGGCTAGTTTTTGACTATAAATTAAAAGATGGTGTATGCAGAACTAGAAATGCAGTAAAACTTTTAAAATACTTGAAATATCCAGAAGAAATAATACAGAACACAAATAGGAGAATTGAAGAAAATCTTGCAAACAGTTAAGAGTTAAAAGACAAAAGTGACCATAGTCGTATATTTATGTGACTATGGTCACTTTTATATATATCAATAATTTACTATAATTGATATAAAACACTATAACTTATGTAAAAATGCAAATTTTAATATTTCTATGGGATATATGAAGATAGTTACGTCTATTATAGTGGGGTTGTAATATTGGTGTATCTGAAACTAATGTTAAAAAATCATAACATATAAATAATTGTGGAAACATTGACATAATGAAACAATTACTGTACTATATGACTATGACACAAATAACACAGTTATACATATTATAGAAAATAGCTAAGTATACTGATTAGTTATTTTTTTACATGCATTAATAACAATGAGTATTAACAACTTGTATTTTAAGGCAGAGGGGGGTAAAAATTTGAGTATAATATTAAAATTTATATTGAAAAATATAAAAGAAAAAAAACTTAGAACTTTCTTGATTGTTATTTCTATAGTTGCATCTACTGCACTTTTTTTTGCGTCAAATGGCATAGCTTCAACAATAAAGGAAAGTGAAATAAATGGCTATAAAAGTTATTATGGTAGTGCTGAAATATCAGTTTTGGCTGGTAAAAATTCACCGTCGCCATATGTAACAACAAATAAGGCTGGTCTTTATAGTGAAAAGTTGGATTACATAATTGGTGAAATGAATACTAGTGGTTCTTACCAGCATACAAAGGATGATGTAATATCCATTAGTCTAAGTGGAGTGGATTATCAAGATCTTATGACTATGAATCCGTTGAATATTTCACAAAAATCGGGTATGGAGCCGTTTCAAGGAAATAAGATAATAATCAGTGAGAAAACTGCTGAAAAGTACGATCTCGGTGTAGGTAATAAAATGAAACTTCTAATTCATGGAAGCAATCAGTTTTTTACAGTAGTTGGAGTAGCTAAAGCTCAGGGTTTATTTCAAATGGAGTCACAAGGAATAACTGGAGTTATACCAAAAGTAGCAGCGCAGAATTTAAGTGATGCTAAGGGTAAATCATCTGTGATTTATATTAAAACTAAAAATTCACAAGACAAGGAGAAAATAATAAAGTCTTTGTCCAAGGCTTATAAAAATTATAACGTAAGTCAAACAATAGATATGAAACAAATAGATGAAATGACTAAGTCTGTAAGTACAGCCTTTCTAGTAATGCTTATAATTGTTCTAGGGATGAGTATATTCATTATATATACAGTTTTTAAAGTTATTATAGTAGAAAGATTACCTGTAATAGGTACCTTTAGAAGTATAGGCGCTACAAAGTTTACAACAAATTTAGTACTTATTGTTGAGAGTATTATTTACGGAATAATTGGTGGAATATTTGGAGTCCTAGGAGGAATTGGCATAGTAAAACTAGCAGGCATTGCAGTAGCAGCCCAGGGGGTACCAGTTGCTATTAGTTATTCAGTGCAACTTATGGTAGAAGCATTTAGCTTTGCGGTAATTGTATCTGCTTTAAGCGCATTAGTACCAATAATTAGTGCATCAAGACTTTCTGTCAAGGATGTGGTATTAAATACTGTAGATGTAGTAGAAAAGAAAAAGCTGTGGAAGGCTATATTGGCATGCTTCTTTGTGGCATTTGCTATTGTAGGACCAATGATAAGTTCCAAGCAGTCAATATTTATAGTTGGGATACTTGGAATGATTTTAGGTTTAGTTGGAGTTGTAATGCTCGTACCATATTTTACGAATATTTTTGTAGTATTGCTACAATGGATGTATGCATTGATTTTCAAAAATGAGGGCATTTTAGCAGCTAAAAATCTTAGAAATAATAAAAATATAATAAACAACATTTCACTTCTTGCAATAGGAATATCCACACTGTTTATGCTCAATGTGTTTAGTGCAACCATGGGAAAAGAATTGGTAAAAGCATATGAAATATTTAAATGCGATATTTTTGTATCTGGAAATATGCAAAACAGTACTTTGGATAAGATAAGAAGTACAAACGGAGTTATAAAAGCAGACGGAAATTATACTGCAAGTAGTATAAATATAGTTGGAGCCAAAAAAAGTATTGGGGAAATATGGGGGTATAATTCAACAGATTTTAATGACTTTATAAACATGAATTTTCTCCAAGACAAAGATAGTATATTAAAAAATTTATATGATAATAGACAAATTGTTATAACAGAAAGCATTAGAAAATCTATTGATGTAAATGTAGGAGATATAATTACACTGCAAACCCTCCATGGAAATAAGAATTATAAAATCGCGGGTACTTTCAGTACTCTTATGGATAATGGAAGCATGGCCCTTATGTCAGAAAAGTATTTAAAGCAGGATTTTAATGTGAATAATTTTTCACTTGTATTTGTTGCCACTAGTGGAAATCCTGATAAGGTTGTAAAGACCATAAAAAATGAGTTTAAGGGTGAACAGATGTCCGTACAAACTTTGGCTAGTCAGGAGGCAACAAATGCCTCGCAAAATAATACTATGCTGATGCTAATAAAGATATTTCCAATCATAGCATTAATTATTGGTGCTTTTGGAGTTCTAAATAACTTTTTCATAAGCTTTATGGAGAGAAAGAGACAGCTGGCAGTAATGGCATCTGTTGGTATGAGTAGAAGACAAACTATAAAAATGCTATTTGTAGAAGCACTTTCGGTTGGTATTATCGGTGCAACCATGGGGATAATAGGAGGACTTTTATTAACACATATAGTTCCCTACTTATTAACAGCAGCAGACTTCCCTATGGAAATGTATTATGAACCCAGCACATTTATAGTTTGTTTTGCATTAGGTATTATTATAACTATGGCATCATCACTAGCACCATCAGTTAAATCTTCAAAACTTAATATTATAGAAGCTATAAAATACGAATAAATTTGTTAGGAGTGAATTTTATGGAAGCTACTCAAGAACAGATAAGTCTAGGTGAAACGATAATTTTAACTGAAAATCTCAATAAAACATATAAACTTGGAACAGAAAATGTTGAGGTTTTAAAAAATATAAATCTTACAATAAAACAAGGTGAGTTTGTTTCTATAATGGGACCTTCAGGGTCTGGAAAAAGTACACTTTTGTATCTTTTAGGAGGCCTTGATAACCCTACAAGTGGTAGCGTGAAAATTTCAGGTAAAGAGCTATCAGTAATGAAGGATAAGGCTAAAAGCATTATGAGAAGAAGGGATGTAGGCTTTGTATTTCAGTTTTACAACCTTATACCAAATTTAGATGTGGAAGATAATATAATGCTACCAATACTTTTGGATGGTAAAAAAATTAAAGATTATAGGAAAAAACTTGATGATATTCTTGAGGTGGTTGGGCTTACAGATAGAAGGAAACACACACCAAGAGAATTATCAGGAGGTCAGCAACAAAGGGTGGCAATAGCAAGGGCATTAATCAATGAACCAGAGGTAATTCTTGCTGATGAACCTATAGGAAATTTGGATAGTAAAACAGGACAAGAAATAATGGAACTTTTGAGAAAAATAAATTTAGAAAATGGGAAGACAATAGTTCAAGTAACCCATTCCTCGGATGCAGCAAGTTATGGACAAAGAATCATTTATGTAAAAGATGGAAAGGTGGTAGAACAATAATGAAAAAAACAAAAATATCTATAGTAATAATTGCAATGGTGGGGGCACTGGCATTAACGTCTTGCGGAAAGGCTACAGTAGCTGCGGTTAAAAAGCCAGTAGCAAAGCAAACAGCGAATATGGTAGATGCTTCAGGAACAGTACAATCATCTAATGTTGAAAGTATAACCTTAAATTTTGGTACAGGGGTTACTCCAACAATTACAAAAATAAATGTTCAGCAAGGTCAACTTGTGAAAAAGGGAGAAAAACTCGCAACATTAGATATGACTACTTATAATTATACAATAACCAGTAAGCAAAGAGCCATAGACGCAGACATAGACACTAAATCAAGCCTGCAAACTGATGATCAGAAGAAAGTACAGCAGGATAAAATAGATTCAGAAGAGGCAGAACTCAGCGCATTAAAGTCAACACCAAATCAAAATCATATAAGTGGAAGTAATATTGTAAGTGATATGGATAATGCAGTGGTTATGCAACTTGCAGGTGATTCAACTACTGTAACTAGTGCTGGTGGAAATGCAATAGCAACAATGGCAGATCTTAATAGTTTATATGTTCAGGCTAAAGTAAGTGAAGAATTTATTAACAGTGTTGTAGTTGGTAAAACAGTTAAGATAGTACCAACCTCAGATCCTAGTGCAAAGTTAGCTGGAAAAATAACAAGCATAGGTAGCACAGCAATAGTTGATAAGAATGGTGATACATACGTTCCAGTAAATATTTCAATAGATCAAAATAATGGCAAGCTTTTCCCAAACTATAATGTAGATGTACAGATAAGCAAATAACAGAGAGGCAGTTACCAGATTCCAGGTTCCAAATACCAGGAAAACAAGTGACAAGAGTTGCGAATAATTACTTAGGGTATTAATGGCGTTAGGATGCTGTTAATACCCCTATTAATTATATTTCAATGTATTGTATACTAAAGCTAAGGTTGATATAATAAGGGAAACTAACGGAACGGAGATGTACAAATTTGAATGATAATTTAACAAAAATAGTTATACTAGAAACAAGTGATGTACATGGGAACATTTTGCCGATAAATTATGCTAATAATGAACCGGCTGAATGCGGAATCTCCAAGCTAGCTACAATAATTAAGAGGGAAAGAAAAAGTAACGAAAATATTGTTCTAATTGACAATGGAGATATGATTCAAGGTACACCTCTTACATATTATTATGCAAAGATAGATAATAAAAAATCTAATCCTATTATTGATACTTTAAATTACTTAAAATATGATGCAGGGGTTATAGGAAATCATGAATTTAACTATGGAAGAGACATACTTGATGATGTAATTAAACAGTCAGGGTTTCCTTGGCTTTCAGCTAATATATTAGAAAAAAACACAAATAAACCATTTTGTGGTAAACCATATATAATAAAAAAATTTGAATCAGGGGTTAAGGTTGGGATTGTTGGACTTACGACAAAATATATACCTAATTGGGAGAATCCAGATATAATAAGTAATTTGAGCTTTTTTGACGTGGTTGATTCGGCAAAAAAATGGGTCCAAATATTAAAAGAAGATGAAAAAGTAGATTTGATAATCGTCTCATACCATGGTGGATTTGAAAAAAATTTGGAAACTGGAAAAGTAGCAGAGGCATTAACTGGGGAAAATCAAGGCTATGCACTTTGCATGGAAGTACAAGGAATAGATGTACTGCTTACAGGACATCAGCATAGGTATATAAGTGGCAAAAGCATAAATGGCGTCATGGTAGTTCAGCCTGGAAGTGGAGCTAAAGCAATAGGTAAGGTGGAAGTATCTTTAGAAAAACATAATTCTAAATGGCAAGTAGTAGAAAAAAATTCTAGTTTAATCTATTGTGATGGGGAAAAAACAGATAAAAAAATAGAGAGTATTGTTGAAGAAGTTGAAAATGATACCCAAGTTTGGCTAGATACAAGCATAGGAAAAATAAATGGGGATATGAAAATACATGACTATTTTCAGATAAGAATTAAAGATAGCGCTTTGATTGAATTTATAAATCGAGTTCAAATGGATAGTTCTGGTGCTGATATCTCAAACACTGCTCTTTTTGATAATGATTCTAAGGGTTTTAATAATAAAGTTACAATGAGAGATATTGTTTCAAATTATATATATCCAAATACTTTAAAAGTAATAGAGGTAAAAGGGGAAGATATCAAAGAGGCACTAGAAAAGTCAGCATCATATTTTCAAGTTTATGACGGAGAGGGTATAAAAATGAATCCCAAATTTGAAGTGCCGAAGCCACAACATTACAACTATGATATGTGGGAAGGTATAGAATATGATATAAATATATCTAGAGATTTTGGACAGCGGATTACAAAATTGAACTATATGGGAAAACCCATGGAACTTAATAAAAAATACCAGGTTGTGATGAATAATTACAGAGCAGGTGGTGGCGGTAATTTTTATATGTTCAAAGATAAACCTGTAATAAAGGATATACCAATTGACATGTCAGAACTTATTGCAAACTATATTTTAGGAAGAGGAACTATAGAGGCCACGGTTAATCATAATTGGAAAGTAATTTATGATTAACTTGTTTTTGAGAGGCTATCAAAGTAGTCCTAAATTATTGGGATGATTTATATTAGAATGAATGGAGAAAGTTAAGAATTAAAAGTTAAAAGTTAAGAGTTAAGGAAGATTTTTCTTCTGCTTGCAGCAGAAGAAAAATCAATTGCAAAAGGGAACGTACTGAGTACGTTCCCTTTTGCTTTTTTCATTGATTATTCTGCGTCAGCAGAAAATCTTCCTTACCTGGCCACTGGCACCTGGAATCTGACAACTGCTTCTTATATGATTGGTGGTGTGAATACTCTCAGCATAAGTTCAGCATCTAGCATGTAAAGAGCCGCTTTGTCTTCACCTATTCTTTCTAATTTTTTAATGATGGAATTATCTGTTTTTTCTTCTTCGATTTGTTCATCAATAAACCATTTTAAAAAGCTTATTGTGGCATGTTCTCTTTCTTCTGATGCTATATCCATAAGATTATATATTCTCTTAGTAACAATTTTTTCATGCTCTAAGGTATTTTTAAACACTGTTAACATTGAATTAAAATCGGTATCGGGATTCTCGAAACCGGTTATTATAACTTTTCCGTTCATATCGATTATGTAGTCAAAGAATTTCGAAGCATGAAATCTTTCCTCTTCTACTTGAACTTTAAAAAAGTTTGCAAAGCCATTTAAATCTTCAGAAGCGCAATATGCTTGCATTGCTAAATAAATTTGTGCTGAGTAAAATTCGTAGTTAACTTGGTCATTTAGTGCAGAAAATAATTTATCACTTATCATTACTATCACCCTTTCTCATTGATGCCTAAAACACTAAAAAATAATATTCTTAGTATTCAGACTATTTTAACATAATCAATAAGTATATTCAACCAATTAGGTTTTTAAGGCGGCATTTCAATGTAAAACCACTAAATGAGATTACGTTGACTTTTGGTAAAAATTTGTGTACTATGTGATTACAACACTAATAAATAATAGGGGGCGCAAAATAATGGGGAATAAGGTTTTGGAAATTATAAATTTAAGGAAAGAGTTTAGAAAAAATATAGCTGTAGATGGAGTGTCTTTTCATTTAGAAGAAGGCGAAATAGTTGGACTTATAGGGCCAAATGGAGCTGGGAAAACTACAACTATTAAATGTATTCTAGGGCTTTTAAGAAAAAATTCAGGGGAAGTTCTGGTTGATGGATTTAGCAATAAAGTTCAGGAGTCCAAGTATAAACTTGCATACATCCCTGAGACCCCAGATATTTATCCAATGCTTACGGTTTGGGAGCATCTTAAATTCATGGCACTTGCCTATTACCTAAAAGATTGGGAAGAAGATGCTGAAAAAATTCTAAAAAGGTTTGATCTATTTGAGAAACGTAATGATCTTGGAAGGGATTTATCAAAAGGAATGAAGCAAAAGGTGTCAATATGTTGTGCACTAATACATAAACCAGATGTGTTTCTTGTAGATGAACCTTTAGTTGGACTTGATCCAAAGGCAATGAGAGAACTAAAAGATGCTTTTAAGGGCCTTAAGGCAGAAGGAAAGAGCATACTTGTTAGTACTCATATGCTTGATTCTGCCGAAGGGTTTTGTGATAGAGTAATAATCATGAAAAAGGGAAAGATTATTACAGAAGGCACAATAGAAGAGTTAAGAGAAAGAACACATGCAGACGAAAATTCATCACTAGAAGATTTATTTTTAGAGGTGACTCAAGATGAGAAATAATCCCGTTAAAGATTTTTCTAACCTACTATGGCTAGAAATTATCATGATTAAAAATATAATAAAGGATTCTATCCACAATCCACTTACATTTTTTAAATCTATAATAGCATATATTTTTCCTTTCCTTTTTATATTTTGGTCTTCATTTCAAAGAACTAGCAGAAATGATTCGAATTTTAAGGTTTATAATATAAGTTCTAAAGTTGATATTGCAGGGGCAGTAATTGTGGCACTTATACTTTTAATTGTGTTATGGAAACTCTATTCTTCCGTAGAAAAATACAATCCAAGTCAGTTTACTGTTTCAGATGCAAATTATCTTTTTCCGTCACCAATTAGCCCAAGAACCATATATGTTTTTACTATGTTTAGAAATTCATTTAAAACAATTTTTATATTAATTATTACATGTGTTATATATTGGTATATTATAATAAGATCTTTCTCAGCAAATAGTTCGAAGATGATTTTTGTTATAATTGCATTTTTTCTTACAGGAATACTTCTGCAGTGTATAAGTTACCTAGTATATTTTCTATCAATTAAATTTAAAATAGGTAAAGGGATAAAGTATTTTGTAAAGGGATTTATTGTAGTAATGGCTACATATATAGTTTTTAATACTGTTACAAGTAGCAACTTATTACAAGGGTTTTTAAAGACGCTAAATGGAAAGGTTATTGAAAATATACCTGTAATCGGGTGGGTTAAGGTTATGATTTTATATCCTTTTTCAGGCGTTAGCATGCCAAGTTTTCAGGGCGTGGCGTTACTAATAACCACCATTGCTGTTTTAGGGTTCACTGTTTTTATGGCAGATGACTACTATGAGGAAGCTTTGCAAAGTGCAGAACATATTCATAAAATAATAGTAGAAGCTAAAGAAAGAAGAGGGAACTCGGATAGTTTAAATACGGAAAATAATAAGAAAAAGAAGAAGACACGTATAAATGTAGTTGTTAAAGGTGAATTTAAGGGACCTTGGGCTTTTTTTTGGAAAGAGATGATAGTAATAAAGAGGAAAGGCAAGAATGTTTTTATCAGTCCATTTAAGATATTTTTGCTCATCTCATTTTTTGTGATATCTTATTTAGTGAGAAAAGGTAAGGCAGATTCAATAATGGGTATGTATGCAGCTATGTTTATTGGCATCATAACAATCATACCAACAATGCTGTCACCTTTAAATAATGAAAGGAGAAGTTCATATTTATATCTATTACCAGGAAAGGCTAGAGATAAGATATTAGCTATTCATTCAATATCCTTTATAAATACTATAATTTATTGTGGAATTATTACTTTCCCTATGCTTGTATTTACAGTGAATATGAAGTTTTTTCAAGTATTCAGTATATTTATAGTGCTTACAACTACGGTTTTTGTAATTTTACTTGGAGTACTTGTTTTTACATTAATAATGCCAAGTTACGATGATGGTAAAAATGGAATATTTATATACTTCTTAGAAATATTTATGTTTATTCCATCAATTATAATTGCTGTAATTACAGGCTTTTTTATTTCAGAGCAAACATACGCTATTTTTATTGCGTTTGCGTTAGGTTCAATTTGTACAATAATTATACTTATAGTTCTAAGTGATTGGCTATTTTCTAAAATGGAATTAAAGGGGTGATATTAAATGATAGATGTTTGTTTACTTGGATGTGGAGGTAGTATGCCGGTTCCAAATCGTGCGCTAACTTCACTTCTTGTGAGCATTAGCGGTAGAAAAATTTTAATTGATTGTGGGGAAGGAACTCAGGTTTCAATGAAGATACTTGGATCAGGATTTAAAAAGATAGATACTATTTGTCTTACCCATTATCATGCAGATCATGTAATGGGACTTCCAGGGCTTTTGCTAACCATAGCAAATTCAGGGAGGACTGAGCCAATAAATGTAATAGGACCTCTTGGGCTAGGATATGTTATGAAAGGGCTTTTGGTAGTGGCGGAAAATTTACCCTATCAGTTAAATTTAATAGAGGTTGAAAAGGGGAACTCTGAAATAACGTTCAATGACATGGTAATAAGAACTATTGCATGTGACCATACTATTCCATGCCTGGGATATAGCATTGAAACAATTAGAAAAAGGAAATTTGACATTAAGAAAGCTAATATTAACAATGTACCAATGGAATTTTGGAGTAAATTACAATCAGGGGAAGAGGTTAATAAAGAAGGTAAAGTTTTTCTTCCAGATATGGTTCTAGGAAAAACAAGAAAAGGTATAAAAATTTGCTATGCTACAGATACAAGACCTATAAATAAATTAATAGATTTTATTAAAGATTCAGATTTATTTGTTTGTGAGGGAATGTATGGTGAAAATGAAGAGATAGAAAAAGCAAAGAATAATAGACATATGATTTTTAGAGAAGCAGCAGAACTTGCAAGAACTAGCTCAGTGAAAGAGTTATGGCTTACTCATTTTAGCCCGTCTTTAACTGAGCCGGAAATGCACATAAAGAATGCAAAAGAAATTTTTGAAAATGTAAAAGTAGGGCAGGATAGACTTTGTAAATGTATTAAATACATTTGAGAACCTTAACCGAATAATTTATTTAAATCTAGAAGCCCTTCACCTTGTTGCCACTTTGGAAAGCTTAGTAATGTACATGATGCGCTTAAAAGTGACAGTACATCCTTATAATGGAGATTGGGATCCTTCTCAAATAACAGTGCGCATACCCCAGTTATATAAGCAGCACTGCAGGATGTTCCGGTGCATGTAGTGTAGTAATCCCTAAGCTTTGTTGGATAAAGTTTTAGGCCATTTCTTTCCGAAATATAATTTATGTCTGAATTCAATGAACATATATTAACACAAGCCGCAGAAAGATCTGGTTTTGTAAGTTTACCGCAAGGACCTGAAGAGGAAAATGCATAATGGTTAATACCTTTAGTGGTATCTAAACCACCCACAGTTATACAACTGTCTAGAGATGCAAAGCCTCTAATTGAACTTTTAGTAGCACCATTGCTACCACTTGGAACAATCACGACAATATTCTCGGCAATTGCCTTATCAAATAATTTTTTAAACATAGATATAATAAAGTCGTCTTCAGTGTATATTTCAAAGGGTAAGCATATTACTTTGATATTAAATTCGCTGCTTTCACGAATTAAGGTATCAAGGGCATAAAATATATGAGAAATGTATGATTTACCTATAGCATTAAAGGATTTTATGCTATAAAGTGTAGACTTTGGAGCAATTCCCTTATATACTCCCTTAGAACTATTGCCGTTACCAGTAATTAATCCGCTCATAAAGGTTCCATGTCCATTATCATCATAAGGGAAGGTTAAGTTGTTCACAATATCAATAAATTTCACAATTCGTTTTGAAGGACTCAATAAATCTGGGTGAGGATAAACACCACTATCTATTATGCCGATGCCGACACCATTACCTGTATACTTTGAAGGATTAAGGAAACCAAAATTTGTTTTAGAGGGGCGAACTATATTATTATTTGAACATAAATGTGCAAAGTCGTCAAAAGTGATAAAATTTATTTCTGGTGTTTCAATTAATTTTAAAATCTGTCTTGAGGATATAATGGCGCAAATACAATTTAAATCTTGTATTTTGCAAATAAATGCGTCTTTAGTTGTTTTTATTTTATGTTCAACACTATCTAATAATGAATTGCAGTGAATAATCACTCTATAACTCTTGAATCTGTCATTGTCTATAGCACATTTTAAAGCTTTGTCGAGCTTCTTTTTAATTGAGAACATAATTTTTCTCCTTATAAAAGCTTTCAATTATTATTATATTCTAAACTACTTTAAGGGTTACGATAAAAGAGATTTTCGAAGATATATAAGCAATATTTTTTTATAGCACGCCTAAAGTTAAAATTTCCATTTGAATATTAAAATTCCAGCAAGCATTATTATTACACCAGCTATTTCATTTGTACCAAACTTTATTTTCTCAGCTCCAAACAAACCAAAAGCATCTATAATTGCAGCCGTGATAAGTTGAGCAATAAGTATTGCTGAAATAGCATAGGTGGTACCAAGAGAAGATATGCCCTTCATCACAGTATATATTATTATTACAGCTAAAACTCCACCAAGTAGGTACAATTTATTTACACCTTTTATATTTTTAAAATTGTTTTTCCCTGCAACTACTAAAATTATAATGCTGAGTAAAAAAGCACTGCCTTGCACAAAAACATTGGTTTCTAAAACACCAATTTTATCACTGAGTCTTGAATTAAATACACCTTGAAGGCTCATACATATACCAGATAATATTGAAAGTAAAATACCAAGCATAAAAATCACCACCCTTAGATGTTAGTATAACCAAAAATAATAAAAATATTGAGAAAACAAAAAGCATAAGACCAACCGGTCCTATGCGAAAATTCAGAAATATTAAATTAATTAAATACAGGACTTTATTCAGAGCTAAAACTCAGACGAGGTAAAACTCATCTGAGTTTTATTGTAAATTAATTTCCAGTGGCCTGTATTTGATTATTTTCATAATTTTTGTGTAAATAAGTGTTTTCTATAACCTCTTCAGTAAACCCTAAATTAATACCTAAGCTTAGGAAATCTTCAAAAAGAGTTATGTAATGGTCTATGGATGAACAAATTAAAAAATCATTGATATCAATAAATATATCTAAAAATTGTTCTGTAGTATTGCTTACAGAGCAGGATAAGACAGGTTCTATATCTTCAAAATTTTTGTCCAGTCCGATACTTAGTATAAAATAAAGGCAATCAACATATCCATCTAAAACAACATCTTGAGGTGATGCATTTTGTTTACACCAATACTGAAAACACCGAGTTTCATTTGCAAGCGATCCAAATTCTACTTGTAGTGCAAGGGCTTTTTCTGAAAATAACATATCATTTTGTAAATGGTGCTCTTTTGATATTCTACTATCTAATTCTCGTTGCAAATCGAATAGTTTTTTCAAATCCATTAATAAAGCCGCCTTTCTTTTTTACCTTAGTATAATATATATTTTATATTATATTTAACAATAAGAAAAGTTATCTAAAACGATTACACGAAAATTCTTTATATATTTTTCGAATTTCAATGAAATATAATACACTAAATGGATTAAATACCATTTGATTCTATTTAGAATCAAAAAAATAATATATATTGGAAGCTAAAAATCCAATATATATTATTTTTTATAAAGCAAGTTAAATCAGTATACAAAAAGTTAATTTCTATCTATTGAAAATTAATATACGGGAGTACAATATTTAGCATATTTAGGATTATTGTTTGTAGTTATATCAAAAAACAAATCTTTTATTTTTTTAGAAATTTCACCTTTTGTTCCATCTCCAATTATCCTATCATCAACTTCAATAACAGGAGTAACTTCCATAGCTGTTCCACTGAAAAATACTTCTTCAGAAGCGTATAATTCAGTTCTTGATATACTTCGTTCAACTACTTCAAGGCCTAATTCTTCCCTTGCAAGTTCAATAACTGTTTCTCTAGTTATACCTTCTAATATGTTGTCACTTGGAGGTGGAGTTATAAGTTTCCCTTTTTTCACAATAAATAAATTTTCACCAGGTCCTTCACATACATGACCATTATTAGTTAAAAAAATTGCTTCGTCATAACCTTTACTAGTAACTTCCAGAGACGCAAGTGCTGAATTAAGATATGCTGCAGTTGCTTTAGTTCTTGGAGGAAGCATATTGTCTTCAAGTCTCTGCCAAGAAGTTATAGCAACCTTAAGCTCTGTTTTGCCAGTATAACTCCCCAATGGTTGACAGTAAATCACAAGTCTATTGTCATCGTCAAGAAGCGTTGGTCCAATACCTTCACCGCCTTTGTAGGCTAGAGGTCTGATATAAGTTGTTGTTTTAAAGTTATTCTTTTTTAAAAGTTCTAAAGTGATTTTACACAACTCTTTAACGGTATAAGGTATTTTTATGTTAAGAGCTTTACAAGATTGCAAGAGCCTTGCATAGTGATCTTCTATTCTAAATGCATAAAGTTGATCTTCACTTTTATTGTAATAAGCTCTAATTCCTTCAAAACATCCTAGACCATAATTAAAAGCCTTACTTCTGATACTGATACTTACTTCACTCTCTGGAACGATTTTATCATTGTAAACTACGTAAGAATTGTTCATTGAAAAAGCCCCCTGTTATATAATTTTATATAAAAAGAACAGACTCATCCCCTGCTTGGGGCGAAGTCTGTTCGCGGTACCACCCAAATTGTGTACTCAAAATTTTAACGGATTACCGGCTCAGCCTACTAAAAATTCAGCTTGCAACTCAAGGGTGATCTTCCGTAATTTACAGCTGTAAGATCTCACCGTTAGCTTACTCTCTGTGAAACTTAAACTACTTACTATTCCCTATCATGGTTTATAAAAATATTTAACTTATGGATTAATATACTATTTATACAAACTCATGTCAATACATATTAAGTAAAAATCTTCATTTTAATGAACCCTTAAGTAAAAAAACATTAGTATTCTTTTAGAGGGTAGCTTTTTACTGTCATAGTTTTTTTGTTGTTTACCGGTTTCCAAAGTTCGATTCTATCAATTCTAGCCATCCTTTGTGGATCTAGTGCCTTTGTAGTTTCACATGCTACTCTGTATTCTTCAGCAGACCATTTTCGAGTTGCATAATTTGTATTTGCCAAAGAAACATGTAAATCCCAGTTATCAATGTTTTGTCTAACATTAAAATTCAGTGATTTAAGTTTATCATTTAATTTTTTTGCAATGGTTATTATGTAACCTTTATTTTCAACCTTTAAATTAACTGATTTATACGGAGGTTCAAAACAAATAACTCCATTGATGTCAACTTTAAATCGTTTATAAGGTTTAATTATGCCAAGAATTATTTTGTCAAGTTCGTCTAAATTAGGATCATCTATAACCTCTAGTGTTATATGAAGCATAGGAAGTTTTTTATATAATTTATATTTTTTGCAAATGCTTTTTTGTATATTTTCAACAAATGAATAGGAATCTTTATCGAATAGTGCTACTAAATAATATTTCATCATAATCCCCCACATCAATAATTTGAAGATATAAATCTTAATTCATAGAGTAATTATAACACAAAAATATAATTATTATTCAGATAGATTGGATGAAATGTCATCATATACCTGATAAGATGGTAACTTTAGGTAAATAAATGAGATGACTTCTATTGGTGATATAAAAAGTAGGGTGAAATGGCACAAAATAAGCTTTATATTTCAAATTTAATTTTAAATAAATACTAATTATGGTATAATATAAATCGTAGTTATTTAAAATTAAATTATATATTTATGATATAATGTAATTTGTAGTTGTTAAATAAAATTATCATAGAAATGTAAACAGTAATTATTTAAAATCGAAATTATGAGAAATATATATATATAGCGAGGATGGATATGAGAATGGACAAGTTAGTAATAAATGGTGGTAAAGAACTTTATGGAAGTGTTGATATAGGTGGAGCAAAGAATGCAGCTGTAGCAATTTTGCCTGCTGCAATTATGGCTTCGGAAAATGCATGTGTAATTGATAATATACCTGAAATAGAAGATGTTCAATGCGAAGAGAGAATTATGGAGAGTCTTGGTTGCAAAATCAATAGAGTTAAGGATACTATAACTATTGATAGTACTAAACTAATAAGTTTAAATGCCAATACTGATGATGTTAGAAATATGAGAGCATCATATTATTTGATTGGAGCATTGCTTGGAAGATTCAAAAAGGCAAGAGTTGATCTGCCTGGTGGTTGTCCTATTGGAGTTAGACCTATTGATCAGCATATTAAAGGGTTTGAAGCATTAGGCGCTAAGGTAAGAATAGAACATGGAGTAATTATTGTAGAAGCTGACAGGCTAATAGGTACAAATATATATTTTGATGTTGTCAGTGTAGGTGCCACAATAAATGTTATGCTTGCAGCAACACTTGCAGAGGGCACAACAATACTTGAAAATTCAGCAAAGGAACCACACATAGTGGATGTTGCTAATTTTTTAAATACAATGGGTGCAAATGTAAAAGGCGCTGGTACAGACGTTATAAGGATAACCGGGGTAGAAAAACTCAGAGGGTGTAGTTATAGTGTAATTCCAGATCAAATTGAAGCAGGAACATATATGATAGCTGCGGCTGCTTGTGGCGGTTGTGTTACGGTAAACAACGTTATACCTAAACATTTAGAATCAATATCTGCAAAAATCATAGAAATGGGTGCTGAAGTTATTGAACAGGATGATTCTGTAACAGTTAAATCAAGCAGAAATTTAAAGGGTGTAAATATAAAAACCCTTCCATATCCAGGATTTCCAACAGATGTTCAACAACCAATGAGTACTGCATTATGTACAGCTAAAGGTAGAAGTATAATAAATGAGAGCATATGGGAAAGTAGATTTAAGCATGTAGATGAGCTTAAAAAGATGGGCGCATGTGTAAAGGTCGAAGGAAGAGTTGCTATAATCGACGGAGTTCAAAAGTTAACTGGGGCTAAGGTAAAAGCTACAGACCTAAGAGCAGGGGCTGGAATGGTAATTGCCGGACTTTTAGCTGAGGGAACAACTGAGGTTACTTGTATAGAACACATTGATAGAGGTTATCCACATATAGAGAATAAATTTAGAGCTCTTGGTGCTGACATAAGAAGAGAAAAGATTTAAACTCATATTGGTAGAGGAGATAAGTATGAAATTTTGTTCACTGTATAGTGGTAGTAGTGGAAATAGTATATTTATAGCATCTGAAAATTCAAAAATACTTGTTGATGCAGGGCTTCCGGGAAAGCATATTGAAAAGGCATTATCGGAAATTGGAGAAAGTCCAAAAGAAATAGATGGAATATTTGTAACTCATGAGCACATAGATCATGTTAAGGGTGTGGGTGTTCTTTCCAGAAAATACGATATACCAATATATGCAAATGAACCTACATGGAACAGTATGTTAAAGAGTATTGGGCAAATAAAGGAACATAATATAAAAATAATTGATGGAAAAACCGTAAGTATAAGGGATTTAGATATAACAGGATATAGAATATCTCATGATGCCATTAAACCAGCGGGTTATTCTGTGGTATGTAAAAATAAAAAAGTATGTGTAGCCACAGATCTAGGATATTTTTCAGATGAAGTTAGGGATGCATTAATTGATGCAGATGTAATACTTTTAGAGAGTAATCATGATGTAGAAATGTTGAAATTTGGACCTTATCCTTACAATTTAAAAAGAAGGATACTTAGCGATGTTGGACATTTATCAAATGAAGATTGTGGTAAAGCAATTGTGGATATTATGGGCAGTAATAAAAAAACTATTGCCCTTGGACATTTAAGTAAGACAAATAATTATCCAGATCTAGCATTTAAAACAGTAGTAAATGTATTAAATGAAAATGGAATAAGCACAGAAAAAGATATAGTAATAACCATGGCAAAGAGAGATATGCCAAGTGTATATCTTGATATATAATTTTCTATAAGGTGATTAATCTTGTGAAAATAAGCTGAAAAATTGTTATAATGATATATAATAAAACTAATTTCCGGAGGAGAATAGAAAATGAGTTTATATAAAGATTGGACCGATATGGTTGTAGATTATGTTAAAAATAAGGGTGAAGCTGCTTTCTGGGAAGAATACGGTGCTATAGAGAAGAGAATATATACCAAGTTATTAGGTAATCATAAGAGTAATTTAAAGGGAAAAATTGAAGATTTAGCATCTGAGAATGATACCACAGTAGTATTTTTTATGGGATTTTTAGATGGAATAAATGAAAGCTTAGTGGCGACTATAGATCTTGAAAAAATTACTGAAAATGATGAAATTGAGCTAAAGGTTAACTTAGAAAAGTTATATTTTAATATGCTTGATGCTAAGGCAGATTATTTATATGAACTTCCACAATGGGAAGGAATCTTCTCAAAGGAAAAAAGAAGAGAAATACATAATGAATGGAAAGATACCAAAACAGTTACGAATAAGGTCAAGGTAGGTAGAAATGATCCTTGTCCATGTGGTAGTGGTAAAAAATATAAACATTGTTGCGGTAAAAACTAAAATAACAAGCATCGATTAAAATTGAATAAGCCTTATCAAGAGAAACGGAGGGACTGGCCCTGTGATGTTTCAGCAACCTTATAAAGTTATATGGAAGAGTATATAAAACCGAACTAACTACTTTTTGAATATGACAATGGTGCTAAGTCCAGCAGAACATTGTTCTGCAAGATAGGGAATGACTTTTAAAACCCTAATAATAAGTATAGGGTTTTTTATTTTTTGAAATAAAAGGAGGATGGATATGATAATATTAGAAAATATAAATAAGACATACAAAACCAAGAAAACAACTGTGAATGCTTTGAAAAATATAAACATAAAGATTGAAAGTGGAGACATGTTTGGAATAATCGGATATAGTGGTGCTGGAAAAAGTACATTAGTAAGATGCATTAATTTACTTGAAAAGCCTGATAGTGGCAAGGTAATTGTTAATGATATTGACCTAAACATTTTAAGTACAAAAGATCTCAGAACGAGCAGACAGAAAATAGGTATGATATTTCAACATTTTAATCTTATGAATAGTAGAAATGTATTTAGTAATGTGGCATATCCACTTAAAGGTAAAGGGCTATCTAAGGAACAAATAAAGGTTAAGGTTTTAAAGCTTTTAGCTTTAGTTGGTATTGAAGAAAAAGCTTCTGTGTATCCATCCCAGCTAAGTGGTGGACAAAAACAGAGGGTTGGAATTGCAAGAGCACTAGCAAATGATCCAGAAGTGCTTTTGTGCGACGAGGCAACATCAGCTTTAGATCCACAAAATACAGCTGCAATATTAAATATTTTAAAGGATATAAATAAAAAACTTAACCTTACTGTAGTTATAATAACTCACCAGATGGAAGTTATAAAAGATATATGTAATAGAGTGGCAGTAATGGAAAATGGCGAAATTGTGGAAGAGGGAAAAACCATAGAGATTTTCTCAAATCCAAAGGCAAATATAACAAAGGAATTTATATCCAGTGCAATGCATTCAGATAAGATATATGATGTTTTGAAATCTGAACAATTCAATAAAATAAAAGATGGATCACAACTTACTATTAAAATATCTTATATTGGTGAAAACACAACACAAGCCTTTATTTCAAAAATATCAATCAAATATGGGGTATTAGCTAATATTTTATTTGGAAACATTGAGTTTATACAAGGTGTTTCTTTTGGTAACTTAATTGTAAGATTAAATGGCGAAGAGAAAAATATAAATGATGCGGTAGAATTTCTAAAAAGTAGCAATATCAACGTGGAGGTGATAGAGAATGCTTAATTTTCTAAATCAGCTTGTGCCTAATGTTTTTATATACCATAAGGATTTGGTGCAAGCCTTAATGGATACGCTTTACATGGTTGGAATATCTGGAATTATCGGTGCAATTATAGGTATACCAGCTGGAATAGCATTAGTAGTAACTAGAGAAGGAAATATTTTAGAGAACAAAACATTTTATAAGATACTTGGTACGGTAGTTAATATTTTAAGGTCAATTCCTTTTGTAATACTTCTTACCGCAATGTCACCCGTTACTAGGGCTATTGTTGGAACTACTATTGGAACAATTGGAGCAATAGTTCCATTGACTTTTGCGGTAGCACCCTTTATAGCAAGACAGATTGAATCCACACTTCTTGAGGTTGATAGTGGAGTTATAGAAGCAGCTAAGTCTATGGGATCTAGCCCAATGGAAATTATATTTAGGGTACTTATCGTGGAAGGACTTCCAGGAGTTATTTATGCACTTACAATAGCAGTAATAAACTTAATTGGGTATTCGGCTGTGGCAGGTACTGTTGGGGGAGGTGGACTTGGAGATTTTGCAATTCGTTATGGTTATCAATATTTCAAAACAGATATTATGGTAGTGACCATAATCATTCTTCTTATCATTGTAAATCTTGTTCAATTCATTGGAGAATTTTTCATGAAAAAGCTAACTCACTAATATTCAAAATATACTAGAGGGGGAAATGATAATTATGCCAGAAATAAGTAGTAAATTAGGCGGGTTTACAGAATCAGTAATCAGGAAAATGACTAGAATAGCTAATAAGTATGGTGCTATAAATTTGTCTCAGGGATTTCCAGACTTTGATCCACCAAAGGAAATAACTGAAGAGTTAAAAAAAATAGCAGATTTAGGACCTCACCAGTATGAAATAACTTGGGGTTCACAAAAGTTAAGAGAAGCCCTTGCTAAAAAACAGAGAAAATACATGGGGATCTCAATAGATCAAGATAAGGAGATAGTTGTCACCTGTGGAAGTACCGAGGCTATGATGGTTGCAATGATGACTGTTTGTAATCCTAGGGATAAGGTAATAGTATTCTCACCTTTTTATGAAAACTATGGTGCAGATGCAATACTTTCAGGAGCAGAACCTATATATGTGTCCTTAAAACCACCAAGTTTTGGGTTTGATAAACAGGAGCTAATTAATGCTTTTGAGCAAAGACCCAAGGCACTTATATTATGTAATCCTTCAAACCCAACTGGAAAGGTATTTTCAAAAGAGGAACTTTTGTTCATTGCTGATCTAGCTAAAGAATATGATGCTTTTGTAATTACAGATGAGGTTTATGAGCATATAGTAATGAAACCTTATGAGCATATATACATGGCATCTCTTCCAGGTATGTTTGAAAGGACGATTTCATGTAGTTCATTGTCTAAGACTTATGCCATAACGGGCTGGAGACTTGGATACATTATTGCACCAGAAAATATAATCAATAATGCAAAAAAGGTGCATGACTTTTTAACTGTTGGAGCAGCGGCACCACTTCAAGCAGCGGTACTCCCAGGCCTCGCTTTGCCAGATTCATATTATGAAGAACTTAGGGAATTATATACTAGAAAACGAGATCTGTTTCTTAAAGGCCTTGACCAAGCAGGGCTTAAATATACAAAACCTCAGGGTGCATACTACGTAATGGTGGATATTTCAGAATTCACAGATGGTAGTGACACTGAATTTTGTGAGTGGCTTGCAAAAGAAGTTGGAGTAGCAGCTGTTCCAGGCTCAAGCTTTTTTAAAGAGGATATAAACAATTTTATAAGATTTCATTTTGCAAAAAAGGACGATACCCTTATTGAAGCAATTAAAAGGCTTGGTACTCTTAGAGAAAAACTTCTTAAAAGGGAGAAATAATTTGAATATAACTTTAGTTACAGTAGGAAAAATAAAAGAAAAATTTTTTAAAGCTGCAATAGATGAGTATTCCAAAAGGCTTACCAGATATTGCAAACTTAATATAATAGAAGTTCCAGACGAAAAAACTCCTGATAATGCATCCTTAAAAGATGAGGAAATTATAAAGGATAAAGAGGGACAGGGAATACTAAGACACCTAAAGGATAATATGTACGTAGTTGCCTTAGATCTAAAGGGTAAAACATTATCCTCCGAAGAACTATCTGGTTTTATCAAGAACTTAGAAGTAAGAGGGGACAGCAATACAGCATTTATAATAGGGGGTTCATTAGGCCTTTCCAAAGAAGTGCTGAGCCGTGCAAACTATAAACTATGTTTTTCTAAAATGACCTTCCCACATCAACTTATGCGAGTTATACTTTTAGAACAGATTTACAGAGGGTATAGGATTATGAAGGGAGAACCGTACCATAAATGACACTCCAAATTTCCAATTTGGTCAGTGGAATTTACTCAGGGAGCGCAGCGAGTCGAGTTTCCGCTAAAGAAATAAGAATTTCTAATTATATAAGTGTATAGAACTAATAAAATATAAAATATCATACACAGTATGCTCCAAATTTCCAATTTGGTCAGTGGAATTTACTCAGGGAGCGCAGCGAGTCGAGTTTCCTTTAATGAAGGTAATGTTTTCTAACTTTAAAAGAATTTGGATTTAAATAATATGATTACAAGAGTGGTTTGCGTTTGCGAAAAAGGATTTAGAGGCAGATAGGTATCCATATTAGAAGTTAATGAAGAGGATATGAATAATGCAATTACCAGGACAAGGAGAATAGAACAATTTATACAAAGTATAGTAAGATAGACTTAATTAAGTCTATCTTTAATTTTATATTGAAACCTTTTAGGAAAAATTTATGCGGGATTTATATAGGCCCTAAATAGAGAGTGAATTAAAAAGGTTAGATCCTATGACTTTCAGTAGTAAATAAAAATGTTGTTATGCTACGCAACGTATCATTAATGTAAGCTATAAGTTCTTGTTTTTTATAAGCGCTAATTCTTATAATAGTCTTACACATCAAACAAGGAGGTAACTAAAATGAGTATAGGTGAAAAATTAAAAGAAGGTAGAAAGAAAGCTGGTCTGACACAAGAGCAGCTTGCAGAAAAATTGTGTGTTTCCAGACAAGCAATTACCAAATGGGAATCAAATAGAGGAATGCCTGATATTGAAAATGTACGAAATATATCCAAGCTATTTGGAGTGAGTATTGATTACTTGCTAGATGACGGAGAAAGGATATTGAATAATGTTATAAAAGAAACTATCAATATGGATGATTATGAAAAGACAGGAAAATGTCGTTCTAGATACGATGCGGTTGTAAGAGCTAAATACCCTCAGGCAACTATTATATATCCGTTGATACGACGTAAGAAACTGAGTTTAGTTGAAAATATTGTTGATTTCATAGTTCAGCCCGGTGTCTTGCAGGTAGCTGATTCGCTAAACAATATGTCCGCTTATTATCTGGTTGAGTTGGAACAAAAACAATTGCTTGTGAATGTAACAAAAGATTTTATTGAGAGCAGACAACTAAACTGCAAATTCACAGAAAAGAAAATAGTAATTGGCAATGATTTATTTAAAAAGATTCCTTATACAATATAAAAACAAAATAACAAACAAATGAGGGCTATAGCCTTAGGCATTGATATAAGTTTCCTAAGGTTACTTTTTTAGCTTAAAATACCGTATCATAAGTAAAACTGTATTTACAAAATATGTTATAATGATTTTCAAGTGAACGATAAATAGGAATTTATGGAGGTATTAAGTATGTGCGGAATAGTATCCAATTAATTATGGTTTGTCATTTAAAAAACTAAATTAGAATTTGTAAGAGAGGAAAGTTAAAATATGTGTACTGATTTTGTTAACTTAACAACAGAAAATCTTGCTAATGAACATTTATGCTGTATTATACGCAGTAAAAAACCACATCAAGGTATTGACGAAAAACGACAATGGCTTTCTGATAGACTAAATGAAGGTCATGTTTTTAGGAAGTTAAATGAAAAGGCAACAGTTTTTATTGAATATGCTCCTCTTGAAACAGCTTGGGTTCCTATAACTGGTGGTAACTATTACTATATATATTGTTTATGGGTTTCTGGTAGTTATAAAGGAAAAGGGTATGGAAAATCACTAATGGAGTATTGTTTGGAAGATGCAAGAGAAAAGGGTAAATCAGGCATTTGCATGCTCGGAGCAAAGAAACAAAAACATTGGCTTTCTGATCAATCATTTGTGAAGAAGTTTGGTTTTGAGGTTGTTGATACTACCGATAATGGATATGAACTGTTTGCACTTTCTTTTGATGGAACAACACCAAAGTTCACACAAAATGTTAAAAAACAAGAAATTGGATGTAAAGATTTAACAATCTATTATGATATGCAATGCCCTTATATCTATCAAAACATTGGGAAGATAAAACAGTATTGTGAAATGAATGATGTTCCTGTATCTTTAATTCAAGTGGATATGCTAGAAAAAGCAAAGGAATTGCCTTGTGTTTTTAATAACTATAGTGTGTTTTATAAAGGAAAATTTGAGACGGTGAATTTATTAGATATTGGAGGTTTAGAGAGAATACTCAAGAAATGAGAATACAATTTTGGCCTTTTCTTTTATAATTAGGATTGCCTATTAAAAAGAAGTGTGGAGGAAAAATATGAAAAACCTAATATTCAACAAGTACTTTGGATGATAGGTTTTTTATTTTAATTTAGTCATTAAACATCGTTACTTTTTGTAAGTTAGAATAAATCAATTCTGGCAAATTAAAGCACAATATGACAGAAACAAAATTAATATTCTGATATACTTTAGTGGAGGTATGAAATTATGAAATGATTAAGATTATTATAGAGAGGGAGTATTAGATGGGAGATTATTATAAAATCAGAGGAAAAGATATGTATACTGAAATTCTTGGAGATGATTCATCACCAGTATTGTTATTTATTCATGGTGGTCCTGGTGGAATTGGTGTTGCAGATTTTATCCAATACCAGGGGGATAGATTATCAAAGAACTTTAAAGTTATAGCTCCAGATCAAAGGGGAGTATGGAGATCGGAAGCTATTTTAGATGAAGAACATATTTCACTAGAAGATATTATTGAAGACTTTGAAGAATTAAGAAAAAAATTACATATAAATAAATGGTCACTGCTTAGTCACTCATTTGGTGGGTATCTTGCTGTTCTTTATGCTAATTTATACCCTGATTCTATTGAATATATGATATATGAATGTCCGTCTTTTGACTTTGCACTTTCAGAACGTTCTATGCTAAAGGCAGCAGCAAATGAATTGGATAGATTAGGCAATAATATTTTAGCAGAAGAATATTTAAAAAAATTGCAAGATGTTACAGATTACGAAGAAATTAATAAACTTCTTATGAAGGCATTAAATGAGCTTGGAGAGAACTGTAATAACTTTATGTGGTATGGAAATGACAAGAAAATAATTGAAAAAATAGCTGTGGCTACTAAAGATGGTGGAAACTTATGGCGTAAATCTGTCAATACGAGAATGAAATTATTAAAGGATTGGCGAGTATATAATGATGTATTTACTGAATTATCAAATGTAAATAAGCCATCTTTATTAATTAAAAGTAAGTATGATCCAATAACTTGTGAAGTGCAAACAGAAGAATTTATAAACCGAGTGAAAGATAAACAAGTGGTTACATTTGATTTTTCTGGTCATTATGCTAGAATTGAAGAACCTGATAAGTATTGTGAAGTTATAACAAGTTATATATATAATAAAATGAAATTATTTATAGAATAGTTGAAAAGGGAGATTTTAAAATTAAATCTTATGGCAATTAAACTAAATACCATGGGTTTCATGAAAATAGCAATGTTGTAAATAAAATAATATAAACAAGTGTTAAAACTATCACTATTCTAATAGTTTTAACACTTGATTTGGTCCATCCTTCAATGACTGTGATAACATGGCTTGGGCAACTTGTTGGAGAAGATTATATTTAGAGTATGACAACATTTCTTTAGCCATATCTGCATCAGTAATTCTTGATTCTGCTTCAGTTAGATTACTAGATTCATTATTTAAATTGTCTATTGCATATTCAAGTCTATTTTGATAGGCGCCTATTACGCCTCTAGAAGATGACACAGAATTAATTGCATTTTGAATTACTGAAATTGAATTACGTGCATTATCTGAATTATCAACATTTATAGCTGTACCATTAGCTATATTACTTAGGCTACTACCAATGTTAAAAGAAGATAAATTAATTCCCATTGAATCATAAGCATTAGAAGTTGCACCAATTTGAAACGTTAAATTTCCAGAAGAAGACAATAGATTTATACCATTAAAATTTATTGAACTAAATATATGGGTGATTTCACTACCTAGTTGTGTTAATTCAGTTTTTATGGAATCTCTATCTGCAGTACTATTTGTGTCATTGGAAGCTTGCACTGCAAGTTCATTCATCCTCTGAAGTATAGATTGAGTTTCACCTAATCCTCCATCTGCAGTTTGAAACATGGAAATACTATCCTGTGAATTTTTTGATGCCACATTTAGACCATTAATTTGAGCTTGCATGCGTTGTGAAATCATAAGGCCCGCAGGATCATCAGAAGCAGAATTTATTTTTTTACCCGAACTTAATCTAAGCATTGCACCTTGCATATGTTGTTGATTTATATTTAAAAAATGTAATGCAGTAATAGCGTTTAAATTATGACCAATTATCATAAAATACCTCCTAGCATTAGAAAATTGAGAAAATGTACTTATAAAAGGATTATCGTAGTAAATTAAAATAACTTTATGAATTAATTGAATATTTGGGAAAAATAGTTTTATATAAAATATCAAAAACTTCGTGATTGGCTATAAGTGGCATGGGCTTTGTTTTTGTACAAATAAACTATTAATTTGTTATATTTACGTATTTTGACTGATAACCATTAATATGATAATATTGAGACAATTTAAATAACTTATTTTTTTCATGAAAAATAAGAACGGAGAATATATATATATGGATAAGCAGATAGAGGGGAAGCAAGAGGTATCTAAACAAGTATCAAAATTTGTACAAGTATATTCAAATATATGGTGGAATACTAAAACTGAGTTTCCGATACTTGTGAAAGAAACAAGTTATTGCTGCAAAAGGAAGCAAGAAAAAGTGATGAATAAATTTATAGATCAGTTTTATAAAGAAATAGAAAAGTTTCCAGCAGAAGAGGATAAACGTGAAAGTTGGAGACAAGGTGTACAGTTTTTAATTGAGGACTTCTTAAATAAATCTGATTTGTTTTCTGAGAAGGACAAAAAAATTCTACTTAAAGATGATCTGATTCAAGTTACTCAAGATTTTATTGACGAAGTTAAAAAATTCAACCCAAAAATTCAGCCAGAAGATATAGGTCAAGCGATTAGAAATGTATGGATAATGAATTTAATTCAAATGCTCCTTTCTAAAGAACCACAGTTAACCCCAGCAATCTTTGGATATAGCATGTTATATCCTTATACTGACAATTATTTAGATGATACAGAAATAAGTATAGGTGAAAAAATTAAAATTAGTGATGTATTCCAAAAAAAACTAGCTGGTGATAACATTAAACCAAGCAATGAATATGAAGAGAGTCTCTTTAAATTAGTAGATAAAATAGAAGAACAATATAGCCGTAATATTTATAGTGAAGTCTTTCAGAGTCTCCTTTGTATACATAATGCTCAAAGGAAGAGCTTACAGCAACAGGGAAATTTAAGTGGACCTTATGAGAAAGATATCCTAGGTATAAGTTTAGAAAAAGGTGGGATTTCTGTTTTAGCAGATGCTTATTTAGTAAATGGAACTTTAACAGAACAGGAGGCAGCCTTTTTCTTTGGTTATGGTGTATTACTTCAGATATGTGATGACTTGCAGGACGGCAAAGATGATTTACAAGATAAACATATGACCATTATTTCTCAATTGCATAAAAGATGGAAATTAGATAATATAACTAGCAAGCTGATTAATTTCACTTATGGACTTACAGATAATATGGATGGGTTTAAATGCGAAAACATAGATGAGTTAAAATCAGTGGTACGTAAAAATTGCGTGCTTTTAATTTTATTTGCAGTTGCTAGTAATAAAAAAATGTACAGTAGAGGATACTTTAAAAAAATAGAGAGGTATTTCCCTTACAGAACTAAATACATGATAAATATGTTTACAAGGTTAAAAAAGAAATATTCAAATATAAAGTCGAGTTATGGTGGTGTACAGACCGACAAAATTATATTATATGCTATGAAAAAGAAATAAAAAATAATATATAATTTTTTCTAATAGAAAGTTATCTGAAAAAGCATGTAAATCGGTGATAATTATATCTATTTAGATATGATTATCGTTTACTAAGATATATCTTTTATGGATAAATTTTGACAAACGATCTATATAATAGTATTGTTACATAGACCGTTTGTTATAATTATTTGACGGATAGAAAATTATTGTATACATATATCGTTAGTTTTAACCAAACTAACATAAACAGATTTTTTAGCATCTTTGATGCTTAGAAATTGTTATCCAGAGACGTAGTTATGGGATAAATGATGTTACAAAATTGGAGCCATAGAAAATCATAGCCTTTGACAGCTTTGATATACAAGAGCTAATTATATAATTAACTCTATAAATATTTATATTAGGAGTGATAAATTGTGATTGGTGATAAACTGTTTTATAAAAACTTATTAAAAGATATGTTTTCTGATCCATTTCAGCTTAAACTTTGGGATGGTAGTACAGAAAACTTTGGTGAAGGGGAACCTAAATTTAAAATTATTTTTAATGAACCAATACCAAAAGGTGATATTATAAATGATCCTTCTATGGCACTTGGAGAAGGATATATGAGCAAAAAACTAGATATAGAAGGCAGTGTACAGGAAGTTATAGAATCATTATATAATAACAAAGATAGTTTTTTGAAACATAGTGAAAAGTATGAAAAATTAATAAAGAAATTTAAAAGTACCATAAAAACAAGCAAAGAAAACATAGCATTTCATTATGATATAGGTAATGATTTCTATAAATTATGGCTTGATGATACTATGACTTATTCTTGCGGATATTTTAAGAATGATACAGATAGTTTAAATCAAGCTCAAACTAATAAAGTACAACATATTTTAAAAAAATTAAACTTAAAAGAAGGACAAAGCCTACTTGATATAGGTTGTGGATGGGGGGAACTAATAATTGCAGCAGCTAAACAATATAAAGTTAAAGCTGTTGGAATTACATTAAGCTCTGAACAACTTGAGAAAGCAAATACGAGAATAAAGGCAGAAGGACTAGAAAATTTAGTTGAGGTTAGGCTTGCAGATTATAGAGAACTTAAAAATATTAGTTTTGATAGAATTGTTAGCGTAGGAATGCTTGAGCATGTAGGAAAAGATAATTTGACAGAATATTTTAGCATAGTGAACAATTTATTAAAGGACAAGGGTGTTTCACTCCTTCATTGTATAACAGGGGTAAATGAAGGTGGTACAAATACATGGATAGACAAATATATTTTCCCAGGTGGAGATTTGCCTGCAATAAAAAATTTAATTAGAGATATAGCAGAGCAAAATTTTGAATTAATAGATGTAGAAAGTCTTAGAAGACATTATGGGAGAACATTAGAACATTGGACAAAAAACTTTGAAAATGCACTTCCTGAAATAGAAAAGACTAAAGACGAAATGTTTATAAGAATGTGGAGAATGTACTTAAATTCTTGTGCAGCATCCTTTAATTCTGGTAATATAAATATTCATCAAATATTATTTGCTAAAGGTGTTAATAACGAGCTACCTTGGACAAGAGATTATATGTACAAGTAAAATTTTAAAATGGATCAAAAGAGGAAATATCTGTAAAAGGATATTTCCTCTTTCGCTTTCTTTTGCTGATAAAAATAAAAGCATTAAGCTATGCTTTCTTTACAGTTTCACCATTTTGACAATGTTAATTTCTTTGGATTGGGTCTATATTGGTATTAAACCTTGTAAACTTAATTTTTTAAATGTGTTTATATGGTTAATAGAAGTATCTTAAAAAAAATTGGCATATTTGCCTTGTTATTTTTTTAGATGCCGAATAATATATTGGAGGTTTTTCAAATGAAATTTAATTTTGATCAAACTATTGATGTAGAAAAAACAAATGCTTATATGGTTGGTGCTGGACTTGCATCAATGGCAGCTGCGATATTTTTAATTAGAGATGGACATGTTCCAGCAAAAAATATTCATATATATGAAGAATTAAACGTCACAGGCGGGAGCATGGATGGAAATGGTAATGCTGAAGATGGTTATGTGATCCGTGGTGGCAGAATGTTTGATAGAGAAGCTTACGCTTGTACTTTTGGAATAATGGAAAGTATCCCTTCATTAACTGATCCTAAAGTTTCAATACTCGATGAATTTAATGCTTTTAATAAAAAAATTCATACTCATGCAAAAGCTAGATTAATAGATAACGATGCTAAAATAACTGATGTATCAACTCTAGGATTTAATCGTGAAGATAGATTAGCATTAGCAGATATATTAATTCACTCTGAGGATTCTTTAGGAACCAAAAGTATTAAAGAATGTTTCCCAGAATCATTTTTTAAAACAAATTTTTGGCTTCAGTGGACTACACTTTTTGCCTTTGAGACTTGGCATAGTGCAGTAGAACTTAAGAGATATCTTCATAGATTTATTCAAGAATTACCACGTTTAAAAGATTTGTCGGGTATACGTCGTACACCATACAATCAATACGATTCAATGTTATTACCTATGACAAAATGGTTAAAATCACAAGGTGTTAATTTTGAATTAAACTGTAGGGTTACTGATTTTGAATTTAAGCCATCAGAAACTGAAACTACAGTTACAGCATTTAAATGTTTGAAAAACGGAAAAGAAACTATAGTAAAAGTTGGCGAAGGAGACCTTGCTTTTGCTACGATCGGTTCATTAACAGCTGGAACAAGCCTTGGTTCAATGACTATGCCAGCAAAGATTAATGATAAAACTGTAGGTGGGTCATGGGCTCTTTGGGAGAAAATCGCTAAAGGACGCCCTGAATTTGGTAAACCACAGGTATTTGATGAACGTGTTGAAGAATCAATGTGGCAGTCTTTTACAGTTACCCTTAAAGATCCAACAATGTTTAAGAAAATAATAGAATTCTCAGGAAACCAACCAGGAACTGGTGCTCATATGACATTTAGGGATTCTGCATGGCTCATGACAATAGTATTACACAATCAACCACATTTTCTTAGTCAACCAGAAAGTGTACAAATCATATGGGGATATTCCTTGTTCCCATACGCAAAAGGAGATTTTGTAAAGAAGAGAATGGTAGATTGTACTGGAGAGGAAATATTAACAGAGGTATTATATCACCTAAACTTCAAGGAGGATATGGAAAAAATCCTTAAAACATCTATTTGTATACCCTGTATATTACCTTTTACAACTGCACAATTTTTAACTAGAGCAAAAGGGGACAGGCCACAAATTATTCCAGAAGGTTCAACTAACTTGGCATTGCTTGGACAGTTCTGTGAAATACCAGATGATGTAGTATTTACTATGGATTATTCCGTAAGAAGTGCACAAACTGCTGTTTACAAATTCTTGAATTTAAATAAAACAGTTACTCCTATCTATAGAGGACAGCACGATATTCGTGTAATGATTAATTCTGCCATTGAACTTTTGAAGGATGATAATCTAAGTGAAGAATTGACTGCTATGAAATCTTTGCTAAGATAATAAAATAAGAATTGTGATGCATTTGAACTAAAAAACAGGACTTCGTGTCCTGCTTTTTTTATTTTAAATACAATAAATATCATTACATAAGTTACTAATAGATATAATGAACCAAATGTATATATACAAATATATATATTGGACTATATATATAAGCAGAATTAAAATAGAACTAGATTAATTAATAATTTCTTATATTAATACAATTGATTTGGAGGTTTAAAAATGTCTAAAACTAATACAATTGATTTTACTAAAGGTAGACCATCACGAAATATAATAAAAATGTTTTTACCACTCTATATTGCTTATTTCTGTACCGTTTTATATGATATTATTGGAAGTCTTTGGGTTGGAACTTTGTTAGGAGAAAAAGCCCTTGCAGCGCAATCAGCATCTGTACCAGCGGTAATGCTTTTTTCCGCACTAGTAATGGGTGCCACAAATGGCGTAACTATATTACTTTCACGATATTTAGGGGCTAAAAATCATGCAAAGGTAAGATCCACAATCACCACTTCATTGATAAGCCTATTTTTATTTGGGCTAATATTAATGGCTGCTTGCTTAATTGGCATAAATGGAATACTAACTTCTGGTAACGTTCCAATACAAATATTTGGTATTGCAAAAACTTATTTATTTTTTCGTATTTTGAGCTTTCCATTTATTGAATTATATATGTATTTTGCGGCTGTATTAAGAAGTTACGGTAATACATCTATGCAAATGATAACCGTTATTATATCAACAATTCTAAATATCGCCCTAGATCCTATCCTCATTCTGCATATTGGTATAAATGGAGCAGCTATTGCCACATTAATATCTCAAATTGTCACTATGCTAATTATGATTATCTATATTTTAAAAATGCAAATTATCTCCTTTAATCTAATGACTTTTAACTTTGAATCCTTAAAAGAGATAGCATGGACATCGGTGCCATCAGCAATTCAACAAAGTATTCCTACAATAAGTATGGCCTTTATCCAATCACTTTTCAGCAGTTTTGGTATAGTGTCTTTAGCAGCTTACAGTGTGGCATCAAAGCTAGAGATAATAGTGTTATATCCTGGTTTGACTATTAATATGTCCGAAACTACCGCGGTGGGAACCTGCTATGGTGCTAAGAAGAATTTAAAAATAAAAGAATATTTGAAATATGGCATTATGTGTTCAGGAGGTCTAGTATTAATATTAACTCCTTTAATAACAATTTTTTCTAATAACTTGTCAGGATTATTTGGGGTCAGTTATAGTGCTGCAATTATTGTAAAAAAATATTTGGAGATTATTGCAATTGGATATCTTTTAAATTGTGTCATTAATTCCATTATGGGCGAAATGAACGGCTTGCAGCAACAAACAAGATCAATGCTGTTAATGGCACTTTATTGTATTGTCATACGTATTCCCATAGCTAAACTTTTATCTTCTAGCACAATGGGGGTAGATGGAATCGCAGCAGCAATATTGATTAGCTATATAGCTGCAGTAGTAGTTGCAATAATCTATCAATATAGTGTTTTAAACAAAACAGTGTTAAAAGTTTCGCTCCTAGCCCGGGATACTGAAGTACAAATCGTTAATCAAAATTCATAGAAGTTTTAATGTTCCTTTTTATGTTATAATTTGTATATGTACTTGTGTAAGAAGGGAAGATGCATTAATATGGAATTTCTCCAACTAAAATATTTTCAAACAGTTGCAAGATATGAGCATATAACTAAGGCAGCAGAGAGTCTCCATATTTCGCAACCGGCATTAAGTATCATGATTTCTAGACTTGAAGACGAATTAGGTACACCTTTGTTTTCAAGGATAGGTAGAAACATTAAACTTAACGAATTTGGAAAAGCATTTTTAAGACATGTGGATTCTATATTTTGTGAACTTGAAAGTTCTAAAGTTGAAATAAACGATATGTTAAATATTAAAGATGATCATATTGCTATGGCTACTACTCATAGCAAATTTTTATCAGGAATATTAAAGGATTTTTTAATAGCTCATGGTGAGATAAAAATAAAGCAGGCAGTTAAGCAAAAGGATATAGTGGAGAGGCAATTAAAGTCAGGGGAGATTGACCTGTGCATAACTTTTACTCCTATAATAGATAAAGAAATTGAATGCGTTAAAATTGATGAAGACGAAGTAGTAATTGTAGTTCCAGCAAGCCATAAATTAGCAAAAAGAAAATATGTAAACTTGAGTGAACTTTCAGATGAGCTATTTATAACATTAGCTGATAGTAGCGGTTATGATGAATTTTTATATGGGCTATGTGACAAGGCTGGATTTATGCCAAATGTAATTTTTGATGTTGATGATACTCTTATGTACGAAATGCTACAACTTGGGAGAGGTATTGCATTAGTAACTGAATCAGTATGCAGAAAATATGAACATTCTAATCTTTCCATTATAAAAATCAAGGAACCGATTTGTAAAATGGATGTTTCTCTATCATGGTTAAAGGGAAGATATTTGTCCAAAACTGCCAATAGTTTTAGGAGTTTATAATAGAGCATTCTAATTTATAAGAGAGCCATATGAATTAGAGTGCAAAATTTTCCCTTGATTTTAGAACATATAGAATATAAAATTAGTATAAATATAAAAGGAGCAAAAATGTGATGTCAAAAGTAAGTTAACAATGAATAGAAGCTAAGGGGGTATGTTGTTTATGCCATGTTCAGATGTAACGAAACAATTAATGGCTGAATCATTAAAAAAGTTAATGAAAAAAACGCCATTTAATAAAATATCTATACATAATATTGTAGAGGATTGCGGATTAACAAGACAAGCATTTTATTATCATTTTCAAGATGTATATGAATTATTAGGTTGGATATATAGTAATGAAGCTTTGGAGTATGGTAGGAAAGAGATAAATTACGAAACATGGGAGGCAGCATACCTGGAGGTTTTTGAATATATAGAAAAAAACAAGCAATTTTGCATGAACACATTGAATTCTATTGGAAGAGGTCACCTTGAAAGATTTTTGATTGCAAATACAGCTACATATTTAACCAATATAGTTAATGAAGTAGCAATAGATATGCATGTCACTGAAAAGAATAAAAAGTTTATTGTGGACTTTTATACTCCTGCATTTATTGCAGTGCTAGTAAAATGGATGGAAGATGGCATGAAGGAAGACCCTCATAATGTTGTCCAAAATGTAGGTGCATTAGTTGGTGGGAATATAAAAAAAGCTTTAACGGAATATGAAAAGAAATGGCAATAGAAAGCTTGTACAATCAAACCATTTGTATGGAAATTTCGCAGAGAGTTTTAATCATAAATAGAGTAAAAAATCTTTAAATGAGAAGAAAGAAAGTATAATTATAAAATTAAAAGAAAAGTCACGAATGAAGAATATGGCTAAATTTCAAAAACAACTTAAAAATAAATAAAAAATAAGGATATAAGTTGATTAGTAGGAACAAACCAACTTATATCCTTAAAATTTTGAAAAATTTCAACCCAAATGTCTGTTTAGGCTTTTTAATTTTAATATAGTTAACATAGAATACCATATTAAGTGTACTAAAGTATTATTTAATTACATCGAATAGTAGTAGTAGATATAATTAAATGAAAATTTAATTTGAATTCAAAATATACTGACTATAAGGGGAGAACTGATTTGAAAATGGATTTAAAAAAGCTTAAAAATGTAAAAATAACCAGAAATATTGTATTAATATGGATTGTATCATTAATATCAACCATATTAATCGCTGGGGTTGGGTATGTAAATACAAATAGAATGTATAATCTAACAAGTACAATAACTGGAGATATTATGCCTAAGCTAAATGATTGGCAAGATGTAAATGCTAACATGGGTGTCCTAAGGAATACTTTGACAAAAATAATAGATAGACCATTTGATGCTAAAAATGAAACTACAATGTTAGCTTTAAACAAAACTATAAGTGCAGATATAGCTAGGCAAGTTATAGAATCTAAAAACAACAAAAATGAAGCCCAGTCAGTAAATTTAGCTAAAACTGCTTATGAACACTATTATTCTTATATTCCGGATATTATTGAGCAAAGGAAACATAATATAGTTCCAGATCCGCAAGTAACCAATGTGGACATGGGTGTTTATGGCAGCAAGTTAGCTAAGAATATTACTGATTTGGTAACTAATCAGAAAAATGCTGCAGATTCTATGAGTGCACAATCAAAAAGTTCTTATGAAAGCAGTAGGCTTATTTTTATAATAATATTTGCATTATCCCTTATAATATTATCAATGATATCTCTTACCATAATATTTGCTGTGAAGAATTTAATGGAGGAATTTACGGGTAAATTAAAGACTTTATCTGAAGGTGATTTCACAATTGAAATTCATACTGAATACAAAAATGAGTTCGGTGTTATGAACACTGCCTTGAAAAAAATGGTTACTTCAATAGCATATATACTTAAAAATATTGAAGAGGATTCTACTTCTATGTCTAAGGAAGCTACATCACTTTCATCTTTATCAGAACAAATGCATATATCAACAAAAGATATATCAACTGCTATAGATGGTGTCGCTGAAGGATCTTCAGATCAAGCTACTCAGCTTGCAACAATGAATAGTACACTAAGTGATTTTGGATCAGAGCTAGATGCTGTAGCAATAACTGTAAAAGGCGTGAATGATAGTACAAATGATATAAGTGTTAAAGTTAAAAGTTGCAATGATGAATTAGGACAACTTGTTATATCAACAAAAGATATATCTGTGTCATTTAATGATGTTAGTCAGAAAATATCCAATTTAACTAACAGCGTAAAAGAAATAACGGAAATTACAGATCTTCTAAATGCCATTGCCGAGCAAACTAATCTTCTTGCTTTGAATGCCGCAATAGAGGCAGCAAGGGCAGGGGAATCTGGAAAAGGCTTTGCAGTTGTGGCTGAGGAAATTGGGAAATTAGCGCAGCAATCTCATAATTCGTCTGATGATATTAACAAACTATTAATATCTATACAAGATGAAACTGATATAGTTACAAAAACCGCAGTTGGTGCTAATGATGAACTTTCAAAGCAAGTTTTAGTTATAGATACATCAATAGATTCTTTTAAAGGCATAATTACATCTATTGAAGATATTGTTCCTAAAATAAATCAAATTAATAATTCGATTTTAGATATAAATAAGAATAAGAACAGTATTATTTCTGGGGCTGAGAATATAGCTGCTGTATCAGAAGAAAATTCTGCATCATCAGAGGAAATTTCAGCAACTACTCAAGAGATAATTGGTTCATCGAGCGAAGTAGGAAAGTCAGCTGAATTATTAAACAATAAGACAACCGAGATGGTTAGCCAAGTTAAGAAATTTACCTTATAATACAAATAATCAAATAAGGATATGAAACTAGCAAGACTTTGCTAGGCTCATATCCTTATTTTGTTTCAAATGCCTAATTAAATCTTAAATTTTAAGACAATAGTTTTCAGCTCTTCAGATATTTCTTTAGTATTACCAGCAACTGTGGTTACGTCATTTGCAGTTTTCGAAATGATAGATGTTTTATTAGCAATGTTAACAGTGCCTGTTGCCATTTCATTGTTTGCAGTTGATATTTGGTCTATCACATTAATCATAATGTGAAGAGATGAACTTACTTCTTGAGCCTTGCTACTAAAATCATTCACAAGATTTTCAAAATAGGCTGCATCTTTATAATATTGTTCTCCAGTTTCAACCATGCTTGCATAATCAGCTATTACGGTTGAATCTATGAAATCTAATGCATCTTGTGAATTACTTTTCAAATTGTCCACAGAAGATACTACTATTTTAGTTATTTCCTGAATTTCGCTAGTGACATTTGTTGAATTTTCTGCTAGTTGTCTAACTTCTTCAGCAACTACTGCAAATCCTTTTCCTGCTTCTCCTGCTCGTGCTGCTTCTATAGCAGCATTTAAAGCCAATAAATTGGTTTGAGATGAAATCTCAAAAATGGATTCAGTTAATTCATTAATCCTATTAACCGCTTTTGATTGCTCGATGGATTGTTTTAAATTATTATTTAGGTTGTCTCTAATATCTTCAGTGGTCTTTTTAGAAGTAACTGCATCTTCTTTTAATTTTAGTGCTCTTTTACTTATTTTACTTGAAGTTTCAGCACCTTCTTGAGCTTTTTCAGATATAGTAGTTACCACCTTGTTTAACTGCTGAGAAGAAGTATTCATTTCGTCAGAAGAAGCAGCAGTTTCCTCCATTCCAGCGGACAATTCTTCAGTAGTTGAGGATATATCCTCAATTTCATCACCTAAGTCCTTCATATTTGTATTGGTTGTAGCAACTGAGTTGTCAATTTTCCGAGACTGTTTAACGATAGTTTCAAAGATATCCCTAATTGATTTTTGCATTGTATTTAAAGATGTCATAAGATCACCAGTTTCATCTTGTGTTTTCATTGCTTTTTCTGGTATTTCTTTTGAAAAATCTCCGGAAGCCATATTTTTTATGTACGCCACAGCTAGTTTTAAAGGTTTCGTAATACTAAGTGAAAACAATAATATTAGCAAACTAGATATAATTAAGCTTACAATAATTACAATAAGTATTCCATTTCTAACACTGTTTGTTTTTGACATATACTGCGATACAGGCATAAAGGATACAATGTATAAATTGGTAGTATCACTTTTTGTATATGAAGCGATGTTTCTTACACCATTAATAGTAAAATAGCCTATACCAGACTTGTTAGATTTTAATGCATTATAGAAAATTGGTACGTCTCCCTTTCCTTTACTTAAGTTTAGTTTTAAAATCTGCGAAGAATTTTCTGAGGCAACTATTAGTCCTGATGAATCAATTAGAAAAGTTTTAATATTACCATTAGAAGTTTCCTTAACAATGGTTTGACTTAATGTATTCAAATTTAATGCTTGTGAAAATTCTCCAAGTAATTGTTTGGTAGTATTATCTATAACTGGCGTTGCTATTGTGATAACAGGTTTACCGGTTATAGGTGATGGGCCAGCATTATCAACAATAGGTTTAAGTGCTTTTTCCATAGGATTCATCCAAAATGAGCTGTCTAACTTTTGACCCACAGACTTTTCTCCAATACCGTCAGCAACTATGAGATCACTTTTGGAAGAATCAGAAACTAGAAAAAACATATTTTCGTATAATCCATTAGAATTTTTCACTTTAGCCTCTAAATTATCTGAAATACGATTTAATATAGCTCCATTTGGCTGATTAGTTTTTGCAAATCCTTTAAAATAATCAATGGTTTCACTTTCATTTGTAATTGATGTAGCCAAGTTTATCTGATCTTTAAAAGCTAAATCGATATAATTTTTATTGGCGCTGGCTGCACTATTCAATGAGTCTTTTGCTGCACTTTCTAGAGAAGAGGATAGGGATGTCACTGAATAAATCCCACTAATAACCAATGGTACAATAATGCATATCATTGCGACTACTAAAAATTTCAAAAATAAGCTAGATTTTCTTTTCATTAAGTCATCTCCTGATATAAAATTGATTTTATTAAGTATCATGTAGAATTGATTTTTGAAATTTTGTTTAAAATACTGAAAATATTGTAAATTAATTAAGTACAAACGAATAATCGTTCGTTAATTTACAAAAAAATTATTCCGTTATACTTTGCCAAAAGCCTGTCCAAAATATGTGGATAAATTCATCCCCTAATGGAATGTTATACACTATTTTTTCTTCTAAATAAGCTATCATTGATCCGATATAGATATAATATAAATTTTCATCACTTTCTTCAATTATTTTTTCATCTTGTTTTAATTTAATAAAAAACATCTTAAAGTAATTAATACTAGACTGACTAATCATGAAATTAGTAAATTTATTATCATTTAAACTCTCTTTCATCTTAGTAAAAAATGATGTCTGTCTTAAAAATAAATATTCAGCTCTATTGTTAATAAAGTGATGAATTATTGTTGAATAATATTGAAATAAAATTTTTTCTGCATTATAGTTCTTATTGTTAATTACATAATTATTTATGCCTTCTATACTTCTTCCGGCATTTTGCATACACTCTTTCCATATAATAATGAATAGTTCCTCTTTACTAGCAATATGTGAATATATTGATGAAGGTTTTAGTCCTGATTGTCCAGCGATGTCTTTTATAGTTGTCCCATCAAACCCTTTTTGTGCAAACAACTTCAAAGCTGATTGTTTTATTTTGTTATAAGTCATATAATTCACATCCTACTCAGAATTCATTACATATCATTTATCGAACATTTACAATTATACTTAAGGTAAATTACTACAATGGATTTTAATAATTGTTGTTTGGAGTGTTATAAACAATATTGTTATTGACTTAAAGCGCACTTTAAGTGATATGATTTTATGAGGGGGAGGAATTTTATGTTAGAGTTAGGAATAAGGGAGGTATCAAAGATTACTAAATTAAAACCTCATACACTTAGATATTATGAAAGTATTGGTTTAATTGGAGATATACAAAGGAATTCATCAGGTAAAAGAATTTATAGTGAAGGGGATTTAAAATGGCTAGAGGTAATTAATAGGCTTAGGACAACTGGAATGAATATAAATAAAATGAAAGAATATGCAAGGTTAAGACATTTAGGAGATGAAACCATTACAGAAAGAAAAAACATTATGAAAGAGCACTTAAGTTCAATAGAATGTGAAATTAAGATGTTGCAAGAGGCAAGGGAGTATGTTGCTAGAAAAGTTGAAATCTATAATGAGATGGAGGAAAAATTTAATGCAAGAGGAAAGTAGATTAGAACGAGGATATAAGAAACTTAGTGAGGTGGATGGAAAAGTAGGTAAAGATGTAGAAAATAGTTTGAATGATGTATTTCCCGACTTAGTGAAATATATGATTGAATATGTTTGGGGAGATATATATTCTAGAGATGGATTAGACCTGAAATCTAAAGAAATTGCAGTGGTTGCCTCATTA
>LIDZ01000284.1_pt1 | contig 59130 bp, 44 predicted proteins | sample 644651 | NCBI WGS metagenome assembly LIDZ01 (sample SAMN03856242, study PRJNA289617) | food metagenome | isolation source: wine grapes on drying loft during traditional withering process | host: Vitis vinifera cv. Corvina | place: Italy: Gargagnago di S. Ambrogio di Valpolicella | collected 2014-01 | reverse complement strand
TGATATTGATGTAGATGGAAATGTTTGGGTTGCAGCAGAAGGAAAAATATATGAATTCAAAAGCAATGAAATGACAAAAATGTATGCTACTGATTCTTCATTAGATTCAATAAGTGTATATGATGAAAATAATTTAATTACTTGGGAAAGAGATGGAGACATCTATACAACTGTTGCAGAAGGAACTGCTGAAGAAAATCCTATAACTACTCCAGCTAAAGTTGGATGGGATAAGTTAGCTGATGGAACTTGGAACTTCTACGATGCAACTGGCGCTAAAGTTGTTAACAACTGGGCTAATGCTGGTGGAGTTTGGTATTTCTTAAAAGCTGATGGTGTTATGGCTACTGGTTGGTTAAAAGATAATAATGGTACTTGGTATTACTTAAATGCATCAGGAGCTATGGCTACTGGTTGGATAAATGATAACGGTACTTGGTATTTCTTACAATCATCAGGCGCAATGAAAACTGGTTGGTTAAATGACAATGGTACTTGGTATTACTTATATGCTTCAGGTAACATGGCTACTAACACAGTTATTGATGGTTATACATTAAACGGATCAGGAGCTTGGGTTAAATAAGAATCTGAATCTTTGATTTAGATATTTGAATTTACTCAGTGAAAAGACTGTTTAAATAATTGGCAATGTACTATGTACAGTTGACAATTTGAAATGGGACGAGGCATAGCCTCGTCTCTTTTTTTAGAATAAAGAATGAAAAAAAATGTATATTAATAATATATATATGGAGGTAATAATATGAATAAAAAGATAAGACGTATAGTTACTATGGCGCTTGTATTAACTGCATTTTCGGGACTTTCACCTGTACGGTATTTAAAGATTTTTGATTCAAGTATTGCTTATGCATCATCAGATGACGATGATGATGAAAAAGAAGCAATAGAAAATTCTTATTTATCAGATCTTGACATAAGTGAGGGGAAACTTCAGTTTTCAGAAAAGAAAACTGAATATACTGTTAAAATTGATAGTAGCGATGATGAAATAACAGTTACAGCCAAAGCGAAGAGCAACACGGATAAAATAAAAATAGATGGTTCAGATGTTTCTTTAGATAGTAATAATAAGGCTGAGAAAACTCTTGAACTAAATAAAGGAAGAAATCTGATTAAAATAAAAATTGAAACTAAAGATTATGGTATAAGAACTTATAATTTGGTTGTAAATAGAGGAAGTGCATCTAATTCAGATAGCTCTAATTCAAATGATTCAGATGGTGTTTATTTAGATAGTATTAATTTAAGTGATGGAAATATCTCTTTTTCAAAAGATAAGATGGCATATGATGTTAATGTTAATTCTTCTATTGATGAAATAAGAATAGCAGGAGAACCAGAAGATGACGATTATGAAGTTAAAATTGATGGAATTTCAGTAGATAAAGATGAAGAGTATAGAAGAACAATAAATTTAGTTAATGGTAAAAATATAATTCCTATAGATATTCAAGATAATGAGGGAAATGAACAAACATATACTTTAAATGTGTATAGAGGAGGTACTACTGAGATTAATACCTCAGAGGTAATTGATAATACTCAAGATCCTATTTATTTAGACAATATAGTTATAGAAGATGGAGATATTCCAATTAAATTTAAGCCTAAAGTCACAACTTATGGTATGGATGTAAAAGATACTTATGATAGTATCATAATAAAAGCAGAACCAGAATATGATGACTTAGTTAGAATTAATGGATCAACAGCTGAGGATCCTTATAGAAAAAAAGTGGATTTAAAAAACGGGAAAAATGTGATTGAAATAAAAGTTAATAATAGCAATACATATGATAAAAATGATGATGAATATGAAGAGAGAATATATACTTTGACAGTATATAGAGGTACAAGTGAAGGAACTGCTCAAAATAGTCAGATTGTTACTAATGGAGAGAATACTCAAGTAAGCGGTAATTCTTCTAATTCAGCATCAACTACTAAAATTAATCAATGGACAAATGATAATGGCAAATGGCAATATTATGATTCTACAGGAAACTCATTTAAAAATGCCTGGTATTATGATAGAAATTATGGTAAAAATTATTATTTCAATAATGAAGGAAATATGGTTACCGGATGGACCGAGTATAATAACGATTGGTATTATTTAGATAAAAATGGAGCCATGGCTACAGGATGGGTTAAGGATTTAAATGAGAACTGGTATTACTTATATGAAACTGGTGTTATGGCTAAGAATACTACTATTGGTGGATATAAGCTAAACAGTAGTGGAGGACTTAATAACTGATAATATATAATAGTCAGCTGATTAAAATAAGAAATAGGAGCTATTTTAGATAGTTCCTATTTCTTATTATTCTATATCGACCAAATTATTTTAAAGATTTTCTGTTCATGTAGTTAAGAGCAACGCCAACACCTAAAACTATCCAAAATACTGGTGCAACGCTCACAACTGAATCGTTAAAAATTCCAGCAAATAGATATCCTACAACACCTAAACAATTCGCTCCACCTAATATTTGCGATTTAGTATATTCATTTTTTAAAGAGTATAATCTAATGCTATCAACAATATAAATAAGCATAAGAACTAAAAATGCTAATAATGCAATCAAACCATCGTTTAATGCAATTTGTAAGTAAAGATTGTGGGGCTTATCGATAATCATATTAGGTGTATCAAAAGCATAATATTTACCTATTAAATCATTTTGAGGAAATTGATAAATGAAAGTATCGGGACCACTACCTATTATGATATTATTTTTAAGTAAAGGAATTGATCTTGACCAGATGTATCCTCGCATAGATCCAAGTTTTTCTTTCCCTTTGAATCCAAATGTCTGAGGGTAATCTATTTCGATATCTTTTTCACTATTAGGATTTACCAAATGCACACTATTATCTATACCTAACCTAAATACAAATCTAATTGTACCATCAATTTTTAAATAAATATAACCTATTTTAGTATCACTCTTAACTTTCTTATACTCAAAAGAAATACTTTTAAAAACTTCATTGCTTGTTGTGTAAATCTTATTATCTTCAATATATGGTATAATTTCATCCTTTGAATTCTTAAATACATATGTATTATTTGTATAGGATATTTTTAAGGTTTCATTAGGAAATATAACCTCTGCATTCCCATCTAGATGTTTTATATCCTTAACTGGAGTATGTTCTCTATAATCAAAGTTACTAGTATCATTAAAGATACTGAAAGTATCATTTATTAATGCAGGAATTCTTTTAAATATAACTCCATTAGTTGCAAAATTAAATCCTGTTATAACAATTATTATAGAAATAAGACTTATTAAAAGAGGTATCCATTTTTTCAATAATAATCTACCGAATATAATAATACTTAAAATAGTTGCTGCAAAAACACCAATAATTCCAGCACGAGATGTACTTCCAAATAATAACCATAGTGAAAGTAAAGATCCAACTCCTAAAATTATTTTATTAATAAGCTTATTTTCAAATATTGTCAAAGAAACTAGTATAGGTAAAACAATAGCTGTAAAGCTACCAACATAATTATAATGATAGAAAGTACCATACAACTTGCCAGTTTCATACATCAAACTCAGTTTGGAAGTTGTTCTTCCTAAAGCGAGAAATAAACCTAATTTACTATTAATTAAATCTTTGCCTATATATTGAAAAAAACCTAAAAATGAATTGATAGCAACCAAAATAAGAATAGGAATAATTACATATTTATAGTCACTCGTAGTTTTAAATGTATAAATCGAATATATAAAAATAATCATGTAACAACTAATTGTTATAAATCCTTCAGCTCTATCAAATACACCTAGGAAAGAAGCTTGCTTATATTGCGAGAATATTGAAGAAAGTAAAGTAAAGAGTAAAAAAATACTACATGCAATTAAAATTGAATTGACAAGCTTGTCTTTCTTTTCAAAAATTTTCTTAAAAAAAACGATACTAATAGCAATTAATATGATACAGAAAAATATTAGAAAAGACGCTTTTTTTTGAGAAAATAAATCAGTTTGCAGAGCTCCATTATAGATATCATAGGCAGTAGAATCAATTCTGATAACTACAACATGAACAATCAAAGGTACAATTGCAAGTATAAATGCAATTGGAAAGAAAAAATCAATGGATTTTCTTTTGAAAACTGCAATGGGAAAATCCATTGATTTTTTCTTTAAAAAGTTTTTAATATTCTCCAATTTATACACATCCTAAATAGTTATATTTTTGTAATTTATTCATCACAAATATACACCATTATAGCATTCTATCATAGCTATTGCAATAAATCAGAGGTATACTTACGCTTCTAACAGGAGGCAATGCATACAAAAAGAAATATTAAGGAGGTATGCCTGACAAGTTATAATTGAAGAACAAACCCCTATTAAGATCATGGAAAAAATATTTTTCACAAACTTAATAGGGGTTTATTACTTATTGTATTGTAAATCATATACTGTTAAGTGCGATCTTTTCTATTCATATAGTTAAGTGCAATACCAACACCTAAAACTATCCAAAATATTGGAGCAACACTTACTACTGAATCGTTAAAAATTCCAGCGAATAAATATCCGATGACTCCGAGAAAGGTTGCACTCCCTAATATTTGAGTTTTATAATAGTATTCTTTAAAAGCATATAGCTTAATGCTATCAACAGTATAAATAATCATTATAGCTAAAAATGCTAATAATGCAACGAATCCATCATTTAATGCTATTTGCAAATAAAGATTATGTGGCTTATCAACAACTATATTAGGTGTATCATAAGCATAATATTTACCTATTAAATCATTTTGAGGAAATCTAAAAGCAAAAGTATCAGGACCGCCACCTAAGATTAGATTATCTTTAATCATAGGAATTGATCTTGACCAAATATATCCTCTCATAGAGCCGAGTTTTTCTTTTCCTTTGAATCCAAAGGTTTCAGGAAATTCTAGGTCAATATCTTTTTTAGTATTTAGACTTATTAAATGAACACTGTTATCATCTTTTGAAGAAAACATAACTGTAGGTTGATTATTAACGTTTAAGATAACTCCATCTACTCTAGTGGATTTATTTGTTATTTTTCCAAATGTTAAAGAAATGTTTTTAAAGACTTCATTAGTTGTTGAATACACTTTATCAGTTTTAACGTATTCTATAATGTCATTTTTTGAATTTTTAAATACAAAGTTACCATTTGTATATGATATTTTTAAAGTTTCATTAGGCAATATCACATTAACATCTTTATCAGAATATTGTATATCCTTAATAGGTGTATGTTCTTTATAATCAAAATCGCTAGTATCCTTAAAAATACTAAAGGAATCACTTATTAAACCAGGTAGTCTTTCAAAAATGACGCCTTTAGTTACAAGATTAAGTCCAACAGATATAACCATAATAGAAATAAAACATATCAAAAGGGACTTCCATTTAGGCAATATTAATTTTCCGAAAATAATAACACCAAAAATAATAGCTGCCAAAATACCAATAATTCCAGCACGAGATGTACTGCCAAATAATAACCATATCGAAAGTAAAGATCCAATTCCTAAAGTCATCTTATACATAACATCTTCATCTTCAAATATTGTTAAGCAAAATAATATAGGTAAAACAATAGCAACAAAGCTACCAACATAATTATAGTGGTATAAAGTACCATATAATTTTCCTGCTTCATAAAGTAAATTCAATTTACTATTAGCAGTTTGATATTCACTAGGAAGGACAATAGAAGTACCCAAATTGCTTTTAATCAAATCTTGACCAGCATATTGGAAAAGACCTAAAAACGAATTAATACCAACTAAAATAAGAATGGGGATAATTACATATTTATAATCATTTGTAGTTTTGAATGTGTAAATTGAATATATTAATAAGATTAAATAACAACAAATTGTAATAAAGCCTTCAGCTCTATCATATATACCATAAAAGGAAGTTTGCTGGTATTGTGAGAATATTGTAGACAGAAATGTGAAAAATAAAAAAATAAAACTTAAAATTAAAATTGAATTAATAATTTTATCTTTTTTCTCAAATATCCTTTTAAAAAATATTATACTAATAGTGATCAATAAAGCACAACCAATCATTAGAAAGAAAGCTTTTTTCTGAGAAAATAAATCAGTTTTTGCATTTGCTCCAAATAGATTTAAGGTATTCTGATCCGAATTAACAGTAGACATACGAACAATCAAAGGTATAATTCCGAGTATAAATGCAATAGGAAAGAAAAAATTAATATTTTTTTTCTTTGAAATAGTCTTAATATTTCCCAATTTTTACACATCCTAATATTTTTATTTTTGTAATTTATGATTAACTTATAGAAGGCCGTATATCTATTTTTAAATACAATATATTGTATTTAAAAATAGAGTTATAGAGTATTATAAATCAATCGATGTATTGATACAAATATATAACAGTATAGCACCCTAGGTGTGGCATTGCAATCAGTAATATTCAATTGTAAATCGTTAACTTTTGATAAGCCTTATTATTATTCAAAAAGGATTACAGATTTTGATAAGGTGAGACTACTATTCACGAATCCAAGTCATTTTCGATTGAGAAATGTATATTTTGAATTAGAGGGAATTAATAGAGCATGAGAATTGTTATTGCAAATAAAAATCAAATTATTATAAAAAACGTAAAAAATGTTCAGCACAAAACTTTAGCAGAGAGATTAAAAAAATTTAAAGGTAAATATGAGGCAGAAGAATGCTGCGCAGGAGAAGTTGTTGGTAAGGAGATTTGGTAATGGAATATAAACCAATGCAAGGAGATATTATTTTTCTTAACTTTGATCCTCAAGCAGGTCATGAACAAAGTTGAATAAATAAATTAAAAATATAAGTCGCATTGTATAAATGTGACTTATATTAGTTACAAATAATATTTAGATACTTTAATTAAGAGCATTTTTAATGATTTTTAATAAGTATTTTGCCCAAATGCCTATATATACAAGTAATGTTATAGCAAAATTATATTTTTTATAGTAATGTTTCTTATAAAATATCCACATTGCTTTGTGAAAATCATAAATAACTTTGGTTCTTTTCTTTTTTGAACTACCACCCTTATGGTGGGTAATTTGTGCTTTTGGATAGTAAAGTATCTTATATCCACCCTCTTTAATTCGATAACATAAGTCTATATCTTCGCCATACATAAAGAAATCTTCATCGAGTAATCCAATTTCATTAAGCACTGCTTTAGGCATAAGCATAAAAGCACCCATAAGAGAATCAACTTCACCAGCTTCATCTTCGTGTAAATGTAATGCATCATACTGTCCATATTTTATTGGATCCCTTTTATGCAACTTCAATAAATAATAAAACGAGACTTTAGGTGTTGGAAATCCGCGTTTACAGGCATGATCAAGGGTTCCGTCGGGTAGAACAACCTTGCACCCTAATGCACCTATGTTGGTATTCTCATTCATTTGTTTTATGCAGAGTTCTAAACAATCTTCATTAACTACGGTATCCGAGTTTAATAGTAATATGTATTCTCCATTTGCCACTCTTATCCCTATATTATTAGCTTTTGCAAAGCCTAGATTAGCTTTATTTATAAATATTTGCAAAATTCCTTTAAACATAAGTTCATTAAACTCTTGCTGTAATTTTTCTATACTACCATCACTAGACGCATTATCAACTAATAAGATTTCATATTCAAAAGCATGTTCTTTTTGGATTATAGATTCTATAGTTTGTTTGGTAAGATTATATGTATTATAATTTACAATAATAATGGATAATTTCATGATTTTTCTCCTAAACTAAGCTCTCTTATTTTATAATTTTTTCGTTATTTTTGAATCCTTTAAAAGCAGTTTGAAATAATATACTTATGTCTATTAATATGCTCCAATTCTCAATATAATATATATCATGTTCTATTCTCCTTTTAATAGAGGTATCACCTCTATACCCATTTACTTGGGCTAGTCCAGTTATTCCAGGTTTAACTTGATGCTTCACCATATAAAGTGGTACTTCATTTTTAAAAGTTTCAACAAAATGAGGCAGTTCAGGTCTAGGCCCTACTAAACTCATATCACCTTTTAATACATTAAAAAATTGAGGTAATTCATCTATAGAGAATTTACGAATAAAAGAGCCAAATTTAGTTTTCCGAGGGTCAGAGTTTGTACTCCAAGCCGTTTCATCTTCCAAATTAACTTCCATAGATCTGAATTTATACATTGTAAATAATTTTTTATTTAAACCTACACGTTTTTGCTTAAAGATAACAGGTCCTTTTGAAGTGCACTTAATTACTATGACAGTAGTAAGCATTAAGAAACTTGTTAGGATAATCAAAATAAGTGAACCAAATATATCTAAACATCGTTTCATAAAAGCATTTCCTAAATTATCTAAGGGTATTCTTCTAACATTGATAAGAGGAATACTTCCAATTTGATCAATATAAGGCTGACTTGGAATGTATTTATAACAAAATGGAATTATAGAAATTTTTGTACCACTTTTCTCACAATCTGAAACTATGTTTTCTATATATTTTGCATCAGAGATATCAAGGGCACAAACAACTTCATCAGGTTTATGTTTATTTAAAACATTTAATAAATCATCATAATTTCCAAGCTTTTCACCTTTAAAGTCTGATTTATTTGCGACATACCCAAAATAATTATAACCATATGCTTTATTAGTGCTAATGACATTTAAATATTCATTTGCTACTTCACCAGCACCAACAATTACTACATGTTTAAGATTTAAGCCCTTTAATCTTATATTTGATAAAGTTTTTCTTAAAATGAATCGTTTGCTAATTACTAAAATAATATTAACGAAATAAAAAATAACAAGGACCCATCTAGAAATATCAACTATTCTAAAGATATATAGCAATGATAATAAAATGGCTGTAAGTATTGCATTTGATTTAATTATTTCAGTACATTCTTTAATAAAAGTTGTTGTCCGAAAGGAATGATACAAATTAAAAAAGTTAAAGATAATAAGATTTATAGGAATTATAAGAACTGCAAATTGGATGTATGTACTTAACGTAATGTAATAGGTATCAGGTGAAAATATATAAAAACGAATTAAATATGCTAAAGTCATAGAGATAAACAAAATTATAATATCTGTTATAGCATTTATTCTATTTAAAAAATTTTGATTTTCTTTTATCATTTATATTCATCCTTTATATTATAATTATAAATTGTTCATTAAAGCTAATGCTATTTCATACATATTTATTGGTATTACTACTTTAACTTGAGAAGATGTAAATGTCCTCAAGTTATTCATTCAAAGTAATATTGAAAACTGAGCATTAAGCATTGAAAATGCATCTTTATACTAAAATTATAATATCATTTTATACAAAGTTTTGCAATAAACTATAGATTTTATGAATACTTATTTTACCATTAAAATTATAGTTCGATTGAAATAGATGAGAATGGTATAAAATTTGTTTATTTCTTTGTCATGATATGCTAAAATTGAATTATCATGTGCAAATAATGCACACTTATATAAGTTATAGGATACAATGTTGTGAAGTTTATAAAAAGCAAGTTAAAAAAATCTCGGAAATATTGCTTTTAGGCATATTTATTAAATTTTAATTTTGAAAGAAGTGATGATTTTGACGAAAGGTATAGTATTAGCAGGTGGTAGTGGTACAAGGCTTTATCCTTTGACTATGGTAACCTCAAAGCAGCTTTTACCCGTATATGATAAACCTATGATTTATTATCCATTATCAACTTTGATGTTAGCTGGAATTAAAGATATATTAATAATTTCAACTCCAAAAGATCTACCTAATTTTGAAAGATTATTAGGTGATGGCTCGAGATATGGTATTAATTTATCTTATAAAGAACAACCATCTCCAGATGGACTGGCACAAGCTTTTATATTAGCAGAAGAGTTTATCGGAAATGACAATTGCGCTATGATACTTGGAGATAATATATTCCATGGAAATGGATTAACAATTCATCTAAAGAAAGCAGTAGAAAATACAGGACGTGCAACAGTTTTTGGGTATTATGTGGATGATCCAGAACGTTTTGGTATAGTAGAATTTGATGATGGCGGAAAAGCTATATCATTAGAAGAAAAACCAGTGAAACCAAAATCTAATTATGCAGTTACAGGACTTTATTTTTATGATAATAAAGTATGTAAATATGCAAAAAAACTAAAACCATCACCAAGAGGAGAACTCGAGATTACTGATTTAAATAAAGTTTATCTTGAGAATGGTAAATTGGATGTAATAACCCTTGGACGTGGATATGGATGGCTTGATACAGGAACTGTGGATAGCTTAGCAGAAGCATCTGAATATATAAAGGTAATTGAGACTAGACAAGGGCTTAAAATAGCATGTTTAGAAGAAATTTCCTACAAAAATGGGTGGATTAATAAAGAAACCTTACTGAAAAGTGCTAATGAGTATGGAAAAAGTCCATATGGGGAACATTTGAAAAATGTTGCAAATGGTAAAATTAAATATTAATTAAGAATGATTAAAGAATAAATAACTCTGGGATTTCGAAATATATAAAATTCTTGAGATTAAAAACTAAAAAGGTGTGTATAAAAATGAAGTTGATTAAAACTAGGTTAGATGGTGTTTATATAGTAGAACCAGAGGTTTTCGGTGATGAAAGAGGATGGTTTATGGAAACTTATTCTAGAATTAAAACACCAGAAATAGATTGTGATTTTGTGCAGGATAATCAATCATACTCAAAAGGAAAAGGAATACTTAGAGGTATTCACTTCCAAAACGGAGAACATGCGCAAGCAAAGTTAGTACGTTGCGTTAGAGGCGCAGTATTAGATGTAGCTATAGATTTAAGAAAAGAGTCTAATACGTATAAAGAATGGATAGCTGTAGAGCTTTCAGAAGAAAATAAAAAGCAATTTTTTATTCCAAGAGGATTTGGACATGGATTTTTAACTTTAACTGATGATGTGGAGTTTGTGTATAAAACAGACAATTATTACAATCATGAAAGTGATCGCAGTATTCTTTGGTGCGATCCAGATATAAATGTCAATTGGAATGTAGAAAATCCAATAATTTCTGAGAAAGATGCTAAAGCACCACTACTTAAAGACAGTGATTGCAGCTTTAAGTGATGCTCTAAATCTATAAAGAACAGTAGAAAAAGTTAAATATAAAACTATATAAATATATAAATATTTATAGGAAATATGCTGGTTTGATAGGATCTCTAGCGGTTAATTAGAAAAATTGTTAATTGAAAGATTAATTTATTAAAGGAGTTAATTATATGAAGATAGTAGTAACAGGTGGAGCAGGATTTATTGGTGGTAACTTTGTTCATTATATGCTTAATAAATATAAAGACCATAAAATAATTTGTGTAGACTGTTTAACTTATGCTGGAAACATGGAAACACTGGAGAGTGTAAAAGATAATCCTAATTTTAGCTTTTATAAAATAGATATATCAGATAAACAAGCCGTGTTTAATATGTTTGAGAGCGAAAAGCCTGACATAATAGTAAACTTTGCAGCAGAAAGTCATGTAGATCGTTCAATTGAAAATCCTGGATTATTTTTAAATACTAACATTATAGGAACTGGGGTATTACTTGATGCGTGCAGAAAGTATGGAATAAAGAGATATCATCAAGTATCTACAGACGAAGTTTATGGAGATTTACCTCTTGATAGACCTGACATCTTCTTTACAGAAGAAACTTCACTTCATACATCAAGCCCATACTCAGCAAGTAAAGCATCAGCTGATTTATTAGTAGGCGCATATTATCGCACATTTGATATTCCTGTAACTATTTCACGTTGTTCTAATAACTATGGACCATATCATTTTCCAGAAAAATTAATTCCACTTATGATAGCAAATGCATTAAATGAAAAAGACTTACCTATATATGGAACTGGCGAAAATGTACGTGATTGGCTATATGTAGAAGATCATTGCAGGGCAATTGATTTAATAATTCATAGGGGAAGAGTTGGAGAAGTTTATAATGTTGGTGGACACAATGAACGTACCAACTTAGAAGTGGTTAAGACTATTATTCAAGAACTTGGGAAGTCGGAAGATCTTATTAAATATGTTGGAGACCGTAAAGGCCATGATATGCGTTATGCTATTGATCCTACCAAGATTCATAAAGAACTTGGATGGTTTCCTACAACAACTTTTGATGAAGGAATAAAAAAGACTGTTAAGTGGTATTTAGATAATAAAGCTTGGTGGGAAAATATAATTAGTGGTGAATACCAAAACTACTATAAAAAAATGTACACAGATAGATAAGTGCGAAGCACACCAAGAACAATTTAAAAATAGATTCAAATTGACAATTGTACATTGTCAATTGTTAAGGTGTTTTATGATTAAGGAAGATAAATGCAATTTAGACAAAATCAATAGTAAAAAAGATTTTCCATTAGTATCTATACTCTTGGCTGTCTATAAACCAAATGAAGATTGGCTTATAGAACAGCTGATTTCTTTAAATGAACAAACATATGAAAATATAGAATTATTAGTTTATGATGATTGTCCTGATTTTCCTGTTGATGAGCTAATGATAAAAAAGTATATAACTAATTTTTCATATACAATAAACAGAGGAACTAAAAATGAAGGCTCTAATAAAGCTTTTGAAGAGCTTACAAAACAAGGAAATGGAGAGTTTTTTGCATATTGTGATCAAGATGATATATGGGAAATAGAAAAAATAGAAGTTTTAGTAAGTTTAATTAAAAAAGAGAATTCACTACTTGCTTATAGTGACATGTCTGTTATAGGTGGAAATGGGAATCCTATAGCTGACGAGTTGAGACAAGTGAAGCCTAGAATACAGTATGCTTATGGAGAAAATCTTTTTTCTAGATTTTTCTTTAAGAACTGCGTCTCAGGATGTTGTATGCTTATAAATAGTGAAATAGCTAAAAAGGCTATTCCATTTTCAAAAGTTACGATACACGATCAATGGATTTGCATGATAGCTAGTTTTTATGGAAGAATATCTTTTATAGATAAATCTTTAGTAAAATATAGACTACATGGAAATAATCAGACTGGAAGCTTTAAGAACATTTATACTAAAAAAGATTACTACGATCTAAGGGTGAACATATTAAAACAGCGACTTAATGAAATGAAAAAGTGTATTAATGATATAGAGTTAAGTGATGTTGAAAATTTTTGCTATGCTAGAGTAAATAAGAATATATTTAAAATTTTAAAATATAGCTATTTAAGTAGAAAAGAAGCGTATTTTGAACTTGTAATACAATATATGCCTAATTGTTTATTTGAGATTATAATTAACAAATTAAAGTGAGATGATAAAAAATGATACTTGTTACTGGAGCTAATGGACAACTAGGCTTTGACGTTATAAAGGAATTGAATAAAAGAAATATAAAATGTATAGGAATTACTAGAAACGATTTAGACATTACAGATATTAACGCTGTTGATAAATATATTCTAAAATTAAAACCAAATTGTGTAATACATTGTGCGGCATATACTGGAGTTGATAAGGCTGAAGATGAAGAAAAAATATGCTATAATGTAAATGTCTTGGGAACAGAAAATATAGCAAAGGCTTGTAAAAAAACAAATGCTAAAATGATTTATATATCTACAGATTATATCTTTGATGGTAAAGGAGACACTCCTTTTGAAATTGATGGAAATATAAATCCACTTTCAGTTTATGGAAAAACTAAATATTACGGTGAATTAAAGGTAAAAGAAAATTTAAATAAATATTTTATAGTTAGAATTTCTTGGGTATTTGGCCTAAATGGTAATAATTTTATTAAAACAATGCTTAGACTTGGAAGTGAGAGAAAAAGTTTAAGTGTTGTATGTGACCAAGTAGGAAGTCCTACGTATACAGTGGATTTAGCTATACTTTTATGTGATATGGCTCAAAGTGAAAAGTATGGTGTATATCATGCTACAAATGAAGGGTTCTGCTCTTGGGCAGAATTTGCAGAAGCTATTATGAAGATAGCAAATTTAGATTGTAAAATAAATCATATAGAAACGAATGAATATAAGACTAAGGCATTAAGACCTTTAAATTCTAGGTTATCTAAAGAAAGTTTATTAAATGGCGGGTTTAATCAGTTACCTAGATGGGAAGAGGCACTTGAAAAATTCATAACATATATAAAATAAGAAAAATAAAATGTTTATACAATCAGAAAGCATAAGGCATAATCAAAAAAATGACAAGTCAATATGCTAGTCTGTTTCGTGTCATACAACGCTTGCATGTTCACCTAATAGCCAACTATGAAGCAAACATACTTCCTCGTCTGACACAAAATATACATCGCATTTTGGACTTGTTATTTTCTTTCATATGCCTAATATAATAATAAATCGTAAGAAAAAGTATTTACTAATGTGATAGGAGAATAATAAATGACGCAATATATTGAAAACTTATTAAAATATAGATATCTAATAAAAGAGCTGGTTGCACGCGATATTAAAGTTAAATACAAAAATTCAATATTAGGATTATTATGGTCAGTTTTGAATCCATTGTTAACAATGGTAGTGTTAACAATTGTATTTTCTAATTTATTTAGATTTGATATAGAAAATTATCCAGTATATCTTATAACAGGTCAAGTAATGTTTAATTTTTTTAGCGAAGCTACTAATATGGCAATGAATTCTATAAATGATAATGCACAACTTATTAAAAAGGTGTATATACCTAAATATATATTTCCAGTATCTAAAGGAATATCTTCTTTTGTGAATTTAGTGTTTTCATTAATTGCTGTTGTTTGCTTAATCATATATATGAAAATACCTATTACTAAAGCAATTATATTTTCTGCATTATCACTAACTTATATATTGATTTTTGCAATAGGAATAGGGTTGATTTTAGTTTCACTTAATGTTTTTTTTAGAGATGTTCAACATTTATATGGAGTGATTTTAACAGCATGGATGTATTTAACGCCAATTTTTTATCCTACTAGTATAATTCCAGAAAAATTTGGATGGCTGATAACTTCTAATCCTCTATTTTATATGATACAACATTTTAGGGAGTGTATATTATATGGAAAGATACCAAGTTTAGAATTGAATATTGTTTGCCTATTAAATGCAATAATTACATTTATAATTGGCTTATGGATTTTCTATAAATCACAAGATAAATTTATATTACATATTTAAAAATATGGAGGTGAAATATGAATCAAAATATAATAACATTAAACAATGTATCAATGTGTTTTAATATGCCTAATGAACGGATAACAACATTAAAAGAATATGTTGTTAAATTAATTAAGAATAAAATATCCTATAATAAATTTTGGGCTTTACAGGATATAAATTTAGAAATAAGTCAAGGAGACGTAGTGGGTATTATAGGATTTAATGGTGCAGGTAAAAGTACCATACTCAAGGTAGTTTCAGGCATACTAAAACCTACTAAAGGAACAGTTGATATAAGAGGGAATATTGCACCACTAATAGAGCTTGGAGCAGGATTTGATCCTGAACTCTCAGGTAGAGAAAATATATATCTAAATGGAGCAATGCTGGGAATAAGTAGAAAAATAATGAATAAAAAAATAGAAGAAATTATAGAATTTGCAGAGTTAAGCGAGTTTCTTGACTCACCTGTTAAGAATTATTCTTCAGGCATGTATGCTAGATTAGGATTTTCTATTGCGACGTGCATTAGACCAGATATCCTTATTGTAGATGAAATTTTATCCGTCGGAGATTATAGATTTCAAGAGAAAAGTAAACAAAGAATAAAAGATATGATGGCTGAGGGAACAACTATTATAATGGTTTCTCATACTATAAGCCAAGTGGAAGAGCTATGTAATAAAATAGTGTGGCTAGATAAGGGAAAGATTAAAAAAATAGGTGGCAAAGAAATTATACAAGAATATCAATTTTAAAAGAGATGATAAAATAAGAATAAAGGGATGAATAAGATGAAATATGATTATTTAATAGTAGGAGCAGGATTATTTGGTGCAATATTTGCATATGAAGCTAATAAAAAAGGAAAAAAATGTTTAGTAATAGATAAAAGAAAGCATATAGCTGGAAATATATATTGTGAAGATGTAGATGGAATAAATGTACATAAATACGGTGCGCATATTTTTCACACAAGTAATGAAGCGGTATGGAAATATATAAATCAATTTGCACAATTTAATAATTATATCAATTCGCCTGTAGCTATTTATAAAGATGAGCTTTATAATATGCCATTTAATATGAATACATTTAATAAACTATGGGGAGTAATTACTCCAGAACAAGCAAAAGCTAAAATACAAGAGCAAAAAGATGTATTAAAGATTGGAGAACCAACTAATTTAGAAGAACAAGCATTATCTCTTGTAGGTAGTGATGTATATGAAAAATTAGTGAAAGGGTATACAGAAAAACAATGGGGAAGAAGTGCAACAGAGCTTCCAGCATTTATAATAAAAAGATTGCCACTCAGATTTACATATGACAATAATTATTTTAATGATAGATATCAAGGAATTCCAATGGGAGGATACACTAGTATTATAGAAAAAATGTTAGAGGGCATAGAAGTAAAATTAGAATCAGATTATTTTAAGGAATATAAAAATAACAAAGAAATAGCAGAAAAAGTAGTATTTACAGGGATGATAGATGAATTCTTTGAATATCAATTAGGAGTATTGGAATATAGATCCCTTAGATTTGACCATCAAACAATTGAATGTGATAATTATCAAGGAAATGCAGTAGTTAATTATACAGAAAAAGAAGTTCCTTATACTAGAATTATAGAACACAAACATTTTGAATTTGGGAAACAAGCTAATACAGTTATTACAAAAGAATATCCATGCAATTGGGAAAAAGGAGATGAGCCATATTATCCAATTAATAATGAAAGAAATGATAAGCTATTTGCTAAGTATAAAGAACTTGAAAAAAGTAAACCTAATGTAATATTTGGCGGAAGACTCGGAAATTACAAATATTATGATATGGATAAAGTAATAGAAGCTGCATTGCAGACTGTAAGACAAGAATTAGGTGAATAGTATGAAAAACAATTTGATTATATATATGGTGACACATAATGAAAAGTGTGATTATATAGACGATTATATTATTCCTATTCAAGTAGGAAAAGCTTTGAATAAAGAGCAATTTGAAGAAATAGTAGATAGTACAGGAGATAATATATCTCTAAAAAATAAAAGTTTCTGCGAATTAACAGCTTTGTATTGGATATGGAAAAATGCGGATTATGAGCATGTGGGATTATATCACTATAGAAGAAGATTTGCGCTTAGTAAAAATCAAGCGATGAATATATTAGCTGATAAAGATATTATTTTACCTAAGAAAAAAACATTTAGAATGTCAGTAGAAGAGCAGTATATAAAAGAACACAGCGAAAATAATTGGAAAGTAATGATGGATATTTTGAAAGAGTATTATCCTAAATACTATGAATTTAGTAAAGAAGTGTTTGGAAATAATGTTTTATATATGTATAATATGTTTGTAATGAATAAACATATATATGATAAATATTGTGAGTGGTTATTTCCATTATTATTTAAGGTAGAAGAAAGACTAAAGGATGTTAAAAGAGATAACTATCAAAATCGCTATATTGGATTTATGGCTGAAAGATTATTTACATTATACATAAAATATAATAAGTTAAATACATGTGAAACAGATGTATTATTTATAAATTCTAAAGTAAAGTTTATTAATATAAAAAATATGATTAATAATACTATATTTAAAAACAAAAAATTAATGGGGAGAAAATAAATATGAATTTGCAAACAATATTATTTCCTAAAGTAGGAATATGTTCAGAAGAAAAAATGTATTTTAGAAGACGTTTGAATGCATGTTATCAACCGGAAAATAAATGCATGGAGTTTGAAAAAAAAGCAATTGTTAGCTTTGATACATACTTTAATAGTTTTTCTATGGAAAAGTGGAAGAAGTATACTAAACTAGATAAGTTGAGTTTAAAACTCATATTAAAAGGTGAATTTAGAATAACATTAGCGAGTAAAGAAAAAATACATGCAGATATTATTGAAAAGGTACTAGAACAACACTATTTTAATTCTGAAGAAAAAAAAGAAATAAATGTAGATTTTACATCTTTTGACTATAAAGGGATTTACTTTTTTAAATTAGAAGCATTAAAGAATGACTCATATTTTTATAGCGGTGAGTATTATACTAATATAGATGAAAATGAAATTACAGATGTTAATTTAGGAATAGTTATTTGCACGTTTAAAAGAGAATCATATATTTATAGAAATATGGGGATTTTAAATGAAAATATTTTATCTAATAATGAGTCACCATTAAAAGATCATTTACAGGTATATATATCAGATAATGGGAAGAGTCTAGATATAGAAAGGTTAGAAAATGAAAAGATACATGTTAATCCAAATAAAAATGTTGGTGGAGCAGGTGGATTTACTAGAGGACTTATAGAGATCTTAAATACCAAAGAGAACTACGGTATTACTCATGTATTATTAATGGATGATGATATTCTCATTGAATCTGAAGCGCTAGTAAAGACATACAATTTTTTGAGACTTATAAAAGATGAGCACAAAGATGTATTTATTGGTGGATCTATGATCAGAATTGATAAGCAAAATGTACAAGTAGAAGCAGGTGCATCATGGAATGCAGGGGTATTACATTCTTTAAAACAAAATTTAGATTTAAAAAAAGTAGATGCAGTGCTTCATAATGAAATAGAAGAATATACAGAATTTAATGCATGGTGGTATTGTTGTTTTCCAATTGATATTGTAACAGAGGAAAATCTACCATTACCAATATTTATACGTGGCGATGATGTAGAATATGGTCTTAGAAATATGAAGCACTTGGTGTTATTAAATGGAATTTGTGTATGGCATGAGCCTTTTGAAAATAAATATTCTTCTTTCTTAGAATATTATATTGTGAGAAATCTGTTGATAGATAATGCACTACATTTTCCTAAGTACAGTAAGATGAAATTTTTAAAGTTTTTATTTAAAAGAGTAACAAGGCAAACGGTATATTATAGGTATAAAAATATTGAATTAATTTACAGGGCAGTTGAGGATTTTTACAAAGGAATTGATTGGATTAAAGAACAGGATGGGGAAATATTACACAAAGATATTATGAATAGTGGGTATAAAGCTCAATTAGTAGAAGAATTAGATATTCCATTCTATTACCCAAACTATGAAAACAGCTTAAATAAGTTTGAACCAAAGTTAAAGAGGAAAAGAAGATTTTTAACTCTTAATGGTCTTTTATTAAAAGCAAACAGGGATAACGTTGTTTCTATGGCAAATGCAAAACCAGCAGATTTTTATAGAGTAAAAAGAGGATTAAATTATGATGTAACTACTAAGAAAGCATTTATTACAGAAAAGAGCTATAAAGAGATATTTAAAATATATTTTAAATTTATAAAGATAGCACTACTTACTTTAACTAAATATAATAATGCTAAAAAATCCTATAAAACAAGAATGAGAGAAATAACTAATAAAGATTTTTGGGAGAAATATTTAAATATTTAATTTATTATTATTGCTATATAAGTTGTAATAATACAATTAAATTTCAATAAGTTAATTCGATTTTGCGCACTTAATTCTAATGTACACTCTTCACTGCAATTTATATAGCAATAAAAGTAGACTGAGTATAACTACTTTTCATAGAAATGAGGAAAATAAATGTTTAATATAAGATTTAAGAATATTGCTATTAGTGCATATATATATATAATTTTACCGATAGTAATTTTCTTTTTAACCTGGTTAAGATGGTATATAGGAATACCAATGGCCATAGTATTAGTTTTTGGTCTAATAGTATTATTGAAAAATGATTATTTTAATAATACAGCAGAGATTAGATTACCTATAAAGCATTTAATAGGTATAGGCGTAGTAATTTTAATTTGGACATGGTTATCAGGACAAGGCGGATTTTTCTTTCAAACAGGTGATAATCATTGGAGAAATGCTATCTTTAGAGATTTGATTAATTTTGAATGGCCTGTAATATATCCTGAAACTGGAAACGGGTTGGTGTATTATTTAATGCATTGGATTATTCCAGCACTATTTGGAAAAATATTTGGATGGACTGGTGGTAATATTGCATTATTAATTTGGACATACTTGGGACTAATGATTGCTTATTTACTAATAATACATGTAACAAAAGCTACTTCTATTAAGAAAATGTGGTTAATATGTATCATGTTTATATTTTGGAGTGGATTAAATATCATAGGATTAGCTATAAGTGATACTTTGGGAATAACAGTGAGCAAATTTGGACTAGGATCTGCAGAAGGATGGCTTGATTATAATAGAAATGGCTTTGATTGTAGTTATTTGTATAGAAATAATTTTGACTTCTTATCGCAAGTATTTAATCAGACCGTGGTACCATGGATAGCAGTGCCATTAATATTAGAAAACAAGAAAATTAGAAATTTTGCATTTATTGGCTTAAGTGTTTTACCATATGCTCCTATTCCTTTTATAGGTTTTATACCTATTTTTTTAGTAATTGCATTACCGTTTTATGTTAATTGGATTAGAAGTAAAAATTTTAAGGCTATTTTTGAAGAAACGTTTAGTATTCCCAATATATCAGCAGTGCTTACTATATTTATTGTGTTTTGGTTCTATTTTAAATGTAATGTTGCATACAGCAGCGGTGCTGGAGGTAATAGCTTCGGATTATTTGTTCCAATAGAAGCTTTTGATGTACAAAGAATATTTACATTAATTTTATTTTACATACTAGAATTTGGGATAGTGGCATTGTTGATATATCCTATGTATAAGAAAGATAAGTTATTTTGGACGGTAATATTTGTATTAATAATAATACCTCTATTTAGAATAGGAACAGGAAGAGATTTTTGTATGAATGCTAGCTTAGCATCATTATTCATTCTTATGATTATGACAATAAATTTTCTGTTTGAACAAAGTGAGAAGAAAATTAAAAGTATAAGAAGAAATTTATTGATTGTAGTATTAGCAATTGCTATATTAAGTCCATTATCAGATATAGCATTGAGATTTCATATAATAAAGGATACTAAACAGTTTCCTATAGTATTAGATGACATAAAAACTTTAAGTAATAAGCAACTATTAGATGAAAAGTTCGGATCTTTTGAGAATTTCTTAAGCCCAAAACCTGAGAGTAAGTTTTTTTATAAATATTTAGCAAAATAATATATTATTTTAGGAGGAAAAATGAAAGTTGTATTATTAGCCGGTGGATTCGGTACAAGAATTAGTGAAGAAAGCCATTTAAAACCAAAGCCTATGATTGAAATAGGAGGAATGCCAATTTTATGGCATATTATGAAGACATATTCACATTATGGATACAATGATTTTGTAATTTGTTGTGGATATAAGGCTCATATGATTAAAGAGTATTTTGCAGACTATTATTTACATAGAAGTGATGTTACATTTGACTTTAGTGAAAATAATAAAATGACTGTACATAGTAATTTTTCAGAACCTTGGAAAGTTACTTTAGTTGATACAGGACTTAATACTATGACCGGTGGACGTATTAAAAGAATTCAAAAATACATTGGAAATGAACCCTTCATGCTTACATATGGAGATGGAGTTAGTAATGTTAATATTGCTGAACTTGTTAAGTTCCATGAAACTCATGGAAAAATAGCTACTATGACAGCAATAAATGTGGGACAAAGATTTGGTGTTCTTGATATTGATGAAAATAGTGAAATTAATGCTTTTCGCGAAAAAAGTGATAATGATGGTAGCATGATTAATGCAGGATTCATGGTACTTAACCCTGAAATCTTTGAGTATATTGAAGGTGATAGTACAATATTTGAAAAAACTCCATTAGAAACAGTTGCTAAAATGGGAGAACTAATGGCATATAAGCATGAAGGATTTTGGAAGTGTATGGATACACAAAGAGATAAACAACAGCTTGAAGCTTTATGGGAAAGTGGGGAGGCACCTTGGAAAAAATGGTAATGAATTTGGAATTTTATAAAGGAAAGAAAGTTTTAGTAACAGGGCATACTGGCTTTAAAGGGTCTTGGTTATGCAAAATACTTGTAAAAGCAGGTGCTGAGGTTACTGGGTATTCTTTAACTCCACCTACAAATCCAAATTTGTTTGAAATTTCAGGAATTGAAAAAGAAATTAATTCTGTAATTGGTGACATTCGTGATTTGGAAAAGTTAATGAATACATTTAATAAGTACAAGCCAGAGATAGTTTTTCATCTGGCAGCACAACCTATTGTACGTGATAGCTATAAAGAGCCAGTTTATACTTATGAAACAAATGTAATGGGAACTGTTAATATACTTGAATGTGTTAGAAAAAATTTATGTGTTAAATCATTTTTAAATGTTACAACAGATAAAGTTTACCAAAATAATGAATGGGAATGGGGATATCGTGAAAATGAACCATTAGATGGTTTTGATCCTTATTCTAATAGTAAGTCCTGTTCAGAACTTGTTACTCATAGTTATAAAAATTCTTTCTTTACAGATGAAAGAGTTGCTATTTCTACAGCTAGAGCTGGTAATGTAATAGGTGGTGGAGATTTTGCGAGTGATAGAATTATTCCAGATTGTGTTAGAGCAGCACAAAAAAAAGAACCTATCATTGTAAGAAATCCTCATTCAACAAGACCTTATCAACATGTTTTAGAACCTTTATATGCATATCTTATGATTGCAGAGAAGCAATATGAGGATATAAAATATGCTGGTTATTATAATGTTGGACCTGATGATTGTGATTGTATAACTACAGGAACCTTAGTGGACATATTTTGTAAAAAATGGGGACAAAATATGACTTGGGAGAATAAATTCATAGGCGGACCTCATGAAGCTAATTTCTTAAAGTTAGATTGTTCTAAGATTAAAAAAGTATTTGGATGGAGCCCTAGGTGGAATGTTGAAACAGCAATTGAAAAAACAGTAGATTGGGCAAAATGCTATTTTGAACAAGATGATATCAATGAATGCATGAATAAACAAATAATAGAATTTTTCAAAGAGGGAGAATAAAAGATGTCAAATAATTTAAATCAACAAAAAGATAAAGAAGAAATTTTAAAACTTGTTAGTGAATATTGTGATAATTATCATAAAAAAGCTGATTATGTAGAAGGACAAAGAATTCCTTATGCATCAAGAGTTTATGATCATTCTGAAATGACTAACCTTGTAGATAGTTCTCTTGAATTTTGGCTTACATCTGGAAGATATACAGATGAATTTGAAAGTGAATTTGCTAAATACTTGAATGTGAAATATTGTAGTCTTGTTAATTCGGGTTCAAGTGCTAATTTAAATGCTTTTATGGCTTTAACATCTCAACTTTTAGGAGAAAGAGCAGTAAAACGTGGTGATGAGATTATCACTGTTGCAGCAGGATTTCCTACTACTGTTACACCTATAATTCAATTTGGTGCAATACCTGTTTTTGTTGATGTTACTATTCCACAATATAATATTGATGTAACAATGCTAGAAACAGCCTTATCAAATAAAACTAAGGCTGTTATGATTGCACATACCTTAGGAAATCCTTTTGATTTAAGTGCAGTAAAAGATTTTTGTGATAAGAATAATTTATGGCTTATTGAAGATAACTGTGATGCTCTTGGATCTAAATACATAATAGATGGAGAAGAAAAATTCACAGGTACAATTGGTGATATTGGAACTTCAAGCTTTTATCCACCACATCATATGACAATGGGTGAAGGTGGAGCAGTCTATACAAATAATCCATTACTTAATAAAATAATTCGTTCATTTAGAGATTGGGGGAGAGATTGTGTTTGTCCGTCAGGAGTAGATAATTTATGTAAACATCGTTTTGATAAGCAATACGGTGAATTACCTGTTGGATATGACCATAAATATGTATATTCACATTTTGGATATAACTTAAAGGCTACCGATATGCAAGCAGCTATAGGATGTGCACAACTTAAAAAATTCCCTTCTTTTGTTGAAAGAAGAAAAGAAAACTTTATAAGATTAAAAGAAAACTTAATAGAGGTTGAAGATAAGCTTATTTTACCTATTCCGTGTGAAAATTCTGATCCAAGTTGGTTTGGATTCCTTATCACATGTAAAGAAGATGTAGATAGAAATAAGGTAGTTCAATATGTTGAAAGCAAGGGTGTTCAAACAAGAATGTTATTTGCAGGAAATTTAATAAAACATCCATGTTTTGATGAAATGAGAGCTAGTGGTCAAGGATATCGTGTTGTTGGTGATTTAACCAATACAGATAAAATCATGAATGATACTTTCTGGGTAGGAGTTTATCCAGGTATGAATGATCAAATGATTGACTATATGGCTAAAACAATAAAAGAAGCCGTAAAATAATGAATTGTTTTACTAAACTAAATATTGATAAAAAACAATCATGGAAAATAGCAAAACAATTTATTAAATTTGGGATAGTAGGGGTAGCTAATACCCTTATATCTCTTTTAACTTATTATATACTAGTGTATTTTAAAATTAATTATATTATTGCAAATACTATTGGATTTATTGTAAGTGTAATAAATGCTTATTATTGGAATAATAAATTTGTTTTTAAAAAGAGTGATAGTAGTAATTTTAAAGCTATTATAAAAACTTTTATATCTTATGGAACTACTTTCGTATTAAGTACAATATTATTAATTGTGATGGTAGATTATCTAGAAATTTCTGAGATTATTGCACCAATAATAAATCTAATTATTACAATACCGTTAAATTTCTTATTAAATAAATTTTGGACATTTAAATAGGAGGATTTTAGTATGAATAGTAAAGAATTAGCATGGAAAATTAGGAGACATGGTATAGAGATGACACATATTTCAAATGGTTCACATATTGGTTCTGTTTTATCCATTGCAGATATTGTAGGCGTTTTATATAATGATGTTATGAACATATATCCTGATGATCCTAAAAATGACAAAAGAGATAGATTCATTTTAAGTAAAGGCCATGCAGGAGCAGCTGTTTATGCAGTTTTAGCTGAAAAAGGTTTTTTTGATGTAGAACAATTAAAAACTCACTATGCTGATGGGAGTATACTTTCTGGACATGTATCACATAAAAATGTACCTGGAGTAGAATTTTCTACAGGGTCATTAGGGCACGGAGTATGTGCAGCAGCAGGAATGACTATGGCAGCAAAACTTGATAAAAAATCTCATAGAATTTTTGCAATTACTGGAGATGGAGAATGTGATGAAGGATCTGTATGGGAAATGGCCTTATTTGCAAATCACTTTAGACTTTCTAATTTAACAGTTATTGTTGATCATAATAAAATACAAAGTCTAGATAGATGCGAAAATACATTAGAATTACTTGATTTAGCTGCTAAGTGGAGAGCATTTGGATGGAATGTAATTGAAATAGATGGACATAACCATGATGAAATTAGAAAAGCACTTTTAAGTAAAGATGAGATTAAGCCAACTTGTATTATTGCTAATACTGTAAAAGGAAAGGGTATTTCATTTATGGAAGATACTGTTTTATGGCATTATAGAGCTCCCCAAGGAGAAGACTATGATAATGCAGTAAAGGAATTAGAGGAGGCAAGACAATGAGAAATACATTTGTAAAAACATTATGTGAAATAGCAGAAGAAGATAAAGATATTATACTTATGACTGGGGATTTAGGATTTGGTGTTTTAGATAAATATTGGAATAAATATCCTGAAAGATTTGTAAATGCAGGTATTGCTGAACAAAATATGACATCTGTAGCATCCGGAATGGCTTTAGAGGGCAAAAAAGTTTTTACCTATTCAATTGCTAACTTTCCTACTCTAAGATGTTTAGAACAAATAAGAAACGATGCTGCATATCATAATGCTAATGTGAAAATAGTTTCTATAGGAGCAGGTTTTGCATATGGTGGAGCAGGAATGAGTCATCATGCTACAGAAGATTTAGCTATAATGAGAGCATTACCTAATGTTACAGTATTTTCACCAGGCGATCCATTAGAAACAATAGAAGTAACAAAGGCAGCAACTGAAATAGATGGAACTTGTTATATACGTTTAGGTAAGGGTGGAGAAGAAAATATTCATACTAAAATAGATAACTTTCAAATAGGTAAAGCAATAAAAATTTTTGAAGGAAATGAAATATGTATTTTTGCAACAGGAGCAATATTATCAGAAGCTAATAAAGCAGCAGTAAATTTAAATAACAATGGAATTTCTACATCTTTATATAGTTTCCCTACTATTAAGCCAATAGATAAAGAAGTTATTGAAGATTGTGCTAAAAAGCATAAGTGTATAATAACAATAGAAGAACATAATGTAGTTGGAGGCTTTGGCAGTGCAATTTCTGAAGTTTTAGCAGAAATTGAAGGTGAACATGCATTTTTAAGAAAAATTGGATTACAAGATATGTATTCTAGTGTTGTTGGATCACAAAATTATTTAAGAAATTATTATGGAATATGTAGTGATAAAATTGAAGAGATAGCACATAAAATAATAAAATAGAAAGAGGTATAACTTAATTATGAAAAAAATAGTAGTAACTGGTGCTACTAGCTTTATCGGAGTGCATATTATTAAGGAATATCTTAATAATAACTGTAAAGTTATAGCTGTAGTAAGGCCAAATTCTAAAAATTTAAATAGATTACCTAAAAATAATAATATCGAAATTATTGAAACTGACATGGAGAAAATAGAATATATTATAGATAAAGTTGAAAATAAAAAAGCTGATATATTTTATCATTTAGCATGGGAAGGAGCAAGAGTCCCTTATCGTGATGATGCTGTGTTACAAAATAATAATTATGAATGTGCAATAAAAGCTATGAAGGTGGCAAAACAATTGAGATGTAGTGTATTTATAGGTTCTGGATCACAAGCAGAGTATGGTAAATGCATAGGCAAAATTGATGAAAATTATCCAACTAATGCTACTACCGAATATGGCAAGGCAAAATTGAAAGCATATGAAACACTCAAAGTAATGGCTAAAGAAAATAATATGAAATTTATTTGGACAAGAATCTTTAGTGTTTACGGAATCTATGATTATAAAGGAACACTTGTTATGTCAGCTTTAGATAAAATGAAAAGAAATGAAAGTATTCAATTAACTGAGTGTATACAAAATTGGGATTTTATCTATGTTGAAGATGCTGCTAAAATCATGTATTTGCTTGCTAATACATCTTGTTATGATGGAGTATATAATATTGCTAGTGGAGAAAGCAGACAGCTTAAGGATTTTGTAATAGATATGAAAGAAATTTGTAATTCTAAAAGTGAATTACAATTTGGAGTTGTGCCTTATAATAGTGAAGGTGTTGTTAGCTTTGAACCAGTTATAAATAAGTTAAATCAAAATCTAGGCTATTCATGTAAAATCAGTTTTAATGAAGGAATTAAGAAAATATTAAAATTTCTTAGTTAGAAAGGTAAGCTAAATGAAAAGAATAAGTATATTAATTCCCACTTATAATGAGGAAGAAAATGTAGTACCATTAAGTCAGGAAATTGTTGATTTATTTGAAAATGAATTAGAAAGCTATGATTATGAAATTATATTTATAGATAATTATTCAAAGGACAAAACAAGAGGATTATTATTGGATTTGTGTAAAAAAAATATTAATATAAAGGCTATATTTAATGCGAAAAACTTTGGTCAGTTTAATTCGCCATATTATGGATTATGTCGAACAACAGGCGATTGCACAATTCTTATGTGTGCTGATTTTCAAGATCCTATTAGTATGATACCTAAATTTATTAAGGAATGGGAAAATGGATATAAAATAGTTTGTGGCATAAAAACTACAAGTAAAGAAAATAGAATTATGTATTTTTTAAGATCATGCTATTATAAGATGATTAAAAAAATGTCTGATATAGAGCAAATTGAACATTTTACAGGCTTTGGATTATATGATAAAAGTTTTATTGATGTGCTTAGAAATCTAGGTGACCCTTCACCGTTTTTAAGAGGGATTGTTGCCGAATTAGGTTTTGAAAGAAAAGATATTGCATACGAACAAGCAGAACGAAGAGCTGGTAAAACAAGTAATAATTTTTATAAATTATATGATGCTGCTATGCTTAGTTTTACATCATACACTAAGATGGGTCTTAGGCTTGCAACTTTCTCGGGATTTATATTATCTGGAATAAGTATAGTAGTTGCTTTAGTATATTTAATATTAAAGTTAATATATTGGAGTGAGTTTCCTATGGGAATGGCTCCAATACTTATCGGGGTATTCTTTTTTGGATCAATACAACTTTTCTTTATTGGTTTAGTTGGTGAATATATTATGAATATAAATACTAGAATTATGAATAGACCATTAGTTATTGAGGAAAAAAGAATTAATTTTGATGATGATATAAATAGTTAAACTAAATTATTTACAAAGATATTTAATATTATTACGTAAAAAGTGATAAATATAGAAAAATGACTCGAATTTGTTACTGTGTAAATTACAATCATAACCACGTAACAAAGGAGGGTATTTATAAATAGTTTATTAGAAAAAGAAAAGTTGTTGTAAAATTAAAAAAGCGAGAAGGAAAAATGTGTAGGGATTATAGGATTATACCTTTGTAGTCACTAATATGACTACTTTTCCTAAAAATATAATAAAGTTTTATTTTAATAGGGGTAGTATGGAAAACATTATTAATGAAAGTAAAAAAATAGGGAGAAAGAAATTATGAAAAATAAAATTGATTCTATAACTGTTTTTTTGAGCTTTAGCTTAAGTTGGATATTAACAATTATTGTAGGATATACATTATCATTTATAAAAAATGAATTGAATGCTAATTATATAACTCAAACATACAATGTAGGGTTAGAAAATTTTATCTCAGAAAAATCTGAGAATATGCAATATATTGTATTAACTATATTTTTCCCTTGTGTATTTATAATACTGTATAAAATTATAAGTAAAATAAAATTAGAAATAAAAATAAATAATATTAATTCATATTTAATTTTGATTGGTTCAATTATAATAGTCAGTGTATTTTATATAATAAATAAAATCGAACCTTTTTGTTTATCTGAAACAATACTCTTCAAAGCACCACTGGAATTTTTAGTTTGTAGTATTGCAACAATATGTTTTATATTTTTATATGAATTTAGTAATAAAAATATAAAAAAATATATTAATATAGTAACTGTTTGTATAAGTAGTATAGCCATAGTACTTATTGTATGGTTACATATTACTAAAAATTATGATTATATTCAATTTAGTGTACATCATTTTGATGCATATTTCTATCCTGTATATAAAGTTTTTAGTGGACAAACAATATTAATAGATTTTAATTGTTTATATGGATTTTATCCATATTTGTTACTTCCTATTTTTAAGATTATTGGAAATTTAAATATGTATAATTTTAGTGTTATCATGGCAATATTAGTTGGAACAATATATTTATCTATATCAATTTGCATATATAAGATATGTAAAAATAAAGTAATAGCATTATTGGGTAATTTATCAATTATGTTTTTTACATGCCTATTTCCAATAATATATCATCAAGGAGGTTTCTATCTACAATATTTACCTCATAGAATGTTGTTTCCAACAATATTTATTTTAATATGCACGTTGTATATCTATTCGAAAGATAAAAAGGAAAAGAAAATTGAAATTATTTGTTATATATTATGCTGCTTTTCAGTTTTATGGAATATAGATACGGGAATAATTATTGTAATTACTTGGTGTGTATTTCTTATTTTTAATCAAATGTTAAAATATGATTTTAATAAAAAAGAATTATATGTACAAAGTTTTAAGTATATAATATTCTCACTAACAACAGTTATCATGGCTTATATAATACTTTTAATTATAACATTTGCAAGAACAGGAAACATATTAAGAATAGAAAATATAATTTCAGGTCAAAAGGTGTTTTATGGAAGTGGTTTTTATATGCTTAAAATGCCTTTGATACATCAATGGATAATATTAGTGTTAATATATTCAATAGGATTAGCGAAATCATTGAAAAACATATCATTTATAAAAGAGATCGAGTCGGAATATGATAAATCTAGAATTATGATATATTTTGTATTGTCCGTTTTAGGAATGGGGTTATTTTCATATTATCAAGGGAGAAGTCATAATGAAGTTTTTGTATTAGTGACATGGCCAGGTTTGATGCTATTTACATTATATGTTGACGAAGGTATATGTAAATTAAAAAAATATTATAAAAACAATACTGATATAAATATTGAAAAAAAGATTAATTTAGTTACATATTTATCTAAAAGTTTATTTGGAATAGCAATATTAGTTTGTTTATCAGGATCATATATATATAATTTCAAAGACAGTGATAGTATTAAAATACTAAAGGAGAAAGATACTTTTTTAGTAGAAAATAATATTGCTAGAGAATCAGTTGATTTTATAAAAAAAGTAAGAACTGATAATGAACCAGTAGATTTAATAATGTTAAATTCCTCAACGATATATTCAATTTTGGGTGAGAAAGATAAAGTTAGTATTCCAGCAACAATAGATTGGTTTACAAAAGACGATTATAAAAAAGTTATAAATTGGATAAGAAATACAGATAATAAAATTATTTTTGATATGTATTCTTATGATTTATTGAAAAAATACAATAATAAAGAGATAAATGAAATTTTGAACAATAAATTTACTCTTGAAAAGCAAACAGATACTTTTATAGTTTTTACTCATAATAAAAATTAAGTGTTTTATATTTTATATATAAACCCGAATTATTTATAAAAATATCTAAGTCATGCTTAATATGTATATATGAGTACTTTTTCATAAATTTAATATTATGATTAGCTCACAAAGGGTTAGATACATATTCGTAGCCCCAATATACGGTGTAGCTATCAACTAAATCCGACTATATATTGTATGTTGAAAATTAATTAAGGGAAATACTGACAACTGTTTTTTTTGAAATTTAAGGATATACTAACAAATATATTGCTTCTAATATACAAAAGTCCTTAAATACAGGAATAACTTATTTGAAGAATTGAAACAAACTTAGATTAACTGATAACTTTAGGGGCTGAAAGCAGCTTCACTGCCGAAATGAAACAGGATTACGCCACATTTAGCTTAATATATATATCAAGAATATGGAGGCTTATATTCTGATGAAACTATCAGAATAATATTAAAAATTATACATTCGAAAGGGCTCAAACTAAAGCTAATGAGTTGAAAAAGAGGATCTAAAAATGAAAACCATTCGCGAGACTGTAGGAGATGCTTGTGATGTTATTATATATACTATGGATGAAACTTATGTAAGGTTAGAATATCAAAATCGTAGAAGTTGGAGAATCAAAGTATAACTCCCCTATCCTCGACAAAAATAATCCTCATATTGGAGCCAATAGAGTCGGCGCTAGCCAAATTCATGGCTTTAAACAAATTACTGGTGATTGTGTAATTATAATGTGTACAGATTTTTAAAATCCAATTAAAATGATATTATATCTTGTTATAGAATGGGAAAATGGTGATAAGCACTAGGAATCTAGTAAATAAAATAGGATAATGTATTTTATTAGAATCTGTTACTATTAGGTTAATAAACAAAATTACATACATAAATTATAGAGATTTGAAATATTTTGCAAGTAATTTAGATAAAGTAAATACAATATGGGGGAAAGTTCAGTGAGAAAAATTGTAAAAAAAATAAGAAGTAAATTTCATACAGATCTAGTAATTTTATTAGAAAATATTTTGAGAAAATTAGAAAATAACAGTAAAAGTCAAATGAGACAACATCAAGAAATAGAAAATAAAATAAAAATAATAGAAAAAAATACAGAAGAAATTATTCAAAGTGAGTGTCACTTGGAAACGTTGGAACGAATTAATACAATAGAAAATAATATTCAAAGTTTACAACAAAGCATTAATGAAGATTTTATAGTCATGGAAGATATTAGACAAAAGGTATATAGAGGTGACTGGGAGGCAAAGCAAAATATTAAACAATATTTGCATCAAGTTGCAGGGCTACAGACCGCTGAATATATAATAAAAAATATGCCAAGGGTTTCCACATTTAATGCTACACTAGATATACTTACTTTTGCACTATCAAAAGTAACATTAAATAGTTTATATCTTGAATTTGGTGTATTTTCTGGTAAAACAATTAATCATATAGCAAATCAAGTTACCAAACAAACAATATACGGTTTTGATAGTTTTGAAGGATTACCTGAAGACTGGAGAACAGGATTTTTAGAGGGAACTTTTAAGAAAGATAATCTTCCAGACGTTAAGGAAAACGTCCGACTTGTTAAAGGATGGTTTAATGAAACCTTGCCCGACTTTATACAAGAACACACAGAAAAATGTGCATTTATTCATATTGATTGTGACTTATATTCATCAACTAAATGTGTTTTTGACATATTAAAAGATAGAATTCAAAGTGGAACAATTATAGTTTTTGATGAGTATTTTAATTATCCAGATTGGCAGAACGGAGAGTATAAGGCATTACAAGAATTTATAAGAGAAAATAGTTTTAAATATGAATATATTGGCTATGTAGAAATAATGGAACAAGTTGCAATAAGAATATTATAGATAGGTATAAACAGATGTTAAATATTGCAAGAGTACATCTGTTTTAATATATAACCTGAATTGTGGAATTAATGCAAAGCTTGACCTCATTCTAAAAAACTTCAGCAGTAGTTAAGTAACCTAATATATTTTTCTGCTCTATTGTTTATTTGATGAACAGATCTTTTTAGCTGTTTTTTAATATTGAACTAAAATCATATCCTTTAGAAAAGCACTGTCTTAAAATCTAATTAGTATTTTCATTCGTATCTCTTTCTCTCATGAATAATATGGATTAGCAAAATACGTGGTAATATTTAATGATTCCTCTAAGTTTGTAGGTTTACTGGATTCTTTACCATTATCAGAAATAAATATTTTATGATATGTGACGGAATTTAATTAAGGATTTCACTAGTCTTTTTATTAAAGGGAGTTGCTTTTCTATTTGGCATAATGCTGTCAATAAGAAATTTAGATTTTATATCAACATATGTTGCTATAGCACCTTTTTTATCACTACCAATAACAGTATAACTCTCAAAGTGACCTACGGCTGGATCATGTCTCTGATTGCGCTGCATGTTCTTCTAGCAAGTTCAGTCATGTTTCCCTCACAAAAGAGTCAGGTCATTGTGTAAATTTACTATGCGCAAGTTCAAAATAATATAGAAATAAAGATAACAGGGAAGATAAAGTAATTTAAAATATTATCTGTTTTTTTATGTTTAAACTAAGCAATATAGCTAAATATATATTAAAAAGAGCTGTAAAAGAAAAAAATAAAGTGATTTTAAATTTATTATTTAACTTTGGAATTGTGTTTATTGGAAAGCTTTTAGGAGAAAGATATTTAAATATATTTAAGAAAGGTGCACTTTATTTATGGAACAAACAAAGAAAAAAATCAAGCAAATATATAAATCTGACTATTTTCCTTTTTTGATTCTTGCAATTGGTATGATGATTTTTCATATAATAATTAAATTTAATTATGGGGATGATTTATATTTTACAAAAGTTTTGAAAGAAAATAGACTTCTAATATGGACTCAAGAGAGATACGCAACTTGGACATCAAGATTTATTATTGAAGGCATATTGGTGACTATACTTAAATATAATCCTATTGTATGGAAAATTATTGATGTGGCTATGATGATCTTGTTATCAACATCCATTTCTAAAATTTTTGTGACGACTAATTTAAGAAAAAATAATTGGATGATTGTTGGATTTGTTTTTTTATATCCATTCAAGGACATGAGTACAGCAGGTTGGGGAACAACAACTATAAATTATTTATGGCCACTTTCCATTGGAATATATTGTTTACTAATGGTGAAGAAAATTTTAAATAACAATAAAATAAAGTGGTATGAATATGTTTGTTCTACAGGGGCAGTGATATTTGCAGCTAATGCAGAACAAATGTGTGCAATTTTACTTGCTGTTTATGGAATGGGAACATTATATTTATTATTAAAACGTAAATTCAATATTTATATGATAACTCAAACTTGCTTGTGTTTAATTAGTATTGTTTTTATTTTAACCTGTCCAGGTAATGAAGCGCGTAAAGCAGCAGAAACTATAACTTGGTTTATTGATTTTAATACACTTTCATTTCTAAATAAACTTGAACTTGGGTTTTCTTCTTCAATAGCTAAATTTATATTTGAACCTAATATATTTTTTATGATGCTTTGTTTACTGATTTTTACTGTAACTATGTTAAAGCATAAAAATAGAAATCTCCGTATTATAAGTGCAGTTCCGCTTGTATGTAGTATATTTTTTGGTGTATTTGCGTATGCTATTTCAAAAATATTTACGGGGTTCCCGAATATAGTAACTTCAGTAACGAAATATGGGACAATTACTAAGGAGAATTTTTACTTAATTCAAAGTTATATACCAATTGTGTTATTAGCATCCATTGGTATTTTCTTTCTTGTATCACTGTATTTTTGCTTTGAGGATAAGAATAAGGGAATCTTAGTTATATTGATTGCATTATTGGGATTAGCTTCTCGTATTGCTGTAGGATTTTCACCTACTATATGGGGTTCTAATGATAGAACTTTTATATATATGTATTTTTCATTAATAATATGCGCTGTGATGGTGTATAACGAATTAACTGAATCAGAAATTGTAAAATTAAAATGGATAAATAAAACAATAGCAATATCTTCACTTATATCATTCATGTTTCTAATAGCCTATACTTTCATATTACAAATTTTTCAAAATCGTGAAAATTTAATGAATTTTATTAAATCTATATTTTAAAGTGTTATCAACATTAGGCCTTCGGACTTCAGAGACAACAGTGGGAAAAACAGAAATTTTCAAGCATAAGTTCTAAATCAAATAATGATTTTGATACATTTAACTACGATAGAATTATTGGTTTTATCGTAGTTTTTTGATTTGAAAATTTTTTAATTTATATAAATAATCAATCTTAGCTACATACCTATATTACATACTCCTTAGTATTTTACAACTGCAAAATTTGTAGTATTTTGAATGATAAAATATTTTAAAAAATTATGAATTTTAATGAAAAATATGTTGGTAAAGCATATATATTAATTAGAAGGCAAAATAAATATATGTGTAGCAGTAAAGGATATGCAAAATCAATCAGTGTATAAGCAAGTACACTAGATATAAAATGGAGAGTGTTAAGGATGAGGGAAAGAAAATATGTTAAATTAAGAGTGGATATGTTTGATGATACTAAATTCAAGATAATAGATACATTTGATGAAAGAGATCTTATCCATTATATTTGGACTAGATTTATAACTTTAGCTGGGAAGGTTAATTTAGAAGGCAATTTATATATGTCGAAGAATATTCCATATACAGCAGAAACTTTATCAATAGAATTTAATAGAAGTGTTGAAAAGGTTAAAGTAGCTTTAAATGTCTTGAAAGATTTAGAGATGATTGAACTTACTGAAGATCATGTTTATAGAGTAAAGAACTTTGCAAAGCACCAGAATATTAAGGTAGAAGAAAAAATAGAAAATATAGATAATAAGGAAGAACTTAATAACAAGGAAGAGATTAATAATAAAGAAAGTATAATAAATGAAGGTTCACAAAATCAAATATATGAAGAAGAAAATATTGAATATGTTAATGAGTTAAATAAATACGTGAAAATTATAGAACTTAAAAATGGGGAAATTGAAAATGTTTCTTTAGTTAATAAAAATATAGATATTAAAGAAAAGCTAGATATTGATTTAAATTTAAATAGTCCAATACTATTAGATGATAAGAAAAATAAAAAAAGAAAACAAAGTGGTAAGAAAGATGGAAAGCATAATAATGATATTCAGGAAATAAATGAATGCACAGTAGAAGATTCTGTGTGGGGAGATGTAGTAGAACGTAAAGGGGATGAGGTGATTATGTCTTTCAGTTTTTGATAAGGTGAAAAATAGCATGTATCCACTACTCCTCTTAAATTTTTTAAGACTTGGAGTTTTAATGTAGTGCTTTTTGTTTTAGAAAATTTGGATATGGGATATAATATTCAAGTAAGTTGTGAAATTATGCGGGTGAGACCTTTTGTGAAAAGTGTAAGAAATATGGTTATAGTATATAATAATGAAACTAAGGCATATTTTTAAAATAAAGATTGTAAAGGAAGGTGCGTTAAATGAAAAAAAGGATACAAATTGGAACATCTGACTTTAAAAAATTAATAGAAGAAAAGAATTATTTCATAGATAAAAGTATGTTAATAAAAGAGTTTATAGAGAATGGGGCAGATATAATATTAACACCTAGGCCAAGAAGATTCGGTAAGACTTTGAATTTAAGTATGCTTAAATACTTTTTTGATATAAATAGTAAAGAAGAAACTAAAGAGTTATTTAATGGCTTAAAAATAGAAAATGAAAAAGAAATAATGAAATTTCAAGGTGAATATCCAATCATTTTTATTAGCTTCAAAACTATTAGATATAATAACTTTAAGCATGCACTAAGTGCATTTGGAATGCTTATGTCAGAGGTATATAAAGAATATAGATATTTAATGGAGAGTGAGATTTTTAAAGAAGCTGAACAGAGTGATTTTAATAAGATTATAAATAGAGAAGCTGATTTGGTGTTATTAACAGCTTCAATTAAAAGTCTTACTAATTATTTATATAAATATTATAATAAGAGAGTGATTCTACTTATAGATGAGTACGATGTACCAATTCAAGAGAGTTATATAAGCGATTATTATCCTGATATGATTTCGTTAATAAGGAATATATTAAGTGATGCTCTAAAGGATAATATTTATTTAGAAAAAGCACTTATAACAGGAATACTTAGAGTCGCAAAGGAAAGTATTTTCTCAGGAATTAATAATCTGCAAGTAAATACTATCTTAGGATTAAAGTTTACAGATAAATTTGGCTTTACGGAAGAGGAATTAAGAGAATTATTAACTTATTATAATTTACAAGATAAAAGTGATGATATAAAGAAATGGTATAATGGCTATGTTTTTGGCGGGAAAACAATATATAATCCATGGTCGGTTTTAAATTATATTGATAATAATGAAGAAGGGTTCATGCCTTATTGGATTAATAGTAGCAGTAATGATTTAATTAAAAGACTACTACTTAAAGGTGATAATAAGATGAAACTTGAACTCGAAGAGCTTATAGAAGGAAAATCAATAAGTAAAACAATTGATGATAGCATAGTAATGGCAGAGGTTGAAGATTCTAATGAAAATATTTGGAGTTTTTTACTGATGAGTGGATATTTAAAAGCTATAAAGACAGAGAACATAGAAGGAATATTACATTGTGAGCTTAAAATCCCTAATAAAGAAATTCATATATTTTATGAAAACTTAATTACAAAATGGTTTAAAGAAAGCTTAACTAATCAAAAGTATGAGGAAATGCTTAGCACTTTAATAAGTGGAGATATAGAAAACTTTGGCTATATTTTTGAAGAGTTTGTTATAAATAATATTAGCTATTTTGATGTGTCAGGTAAAGAACCGGAAAGAGTATATCATGCTTTTGTACTTGGAATGCTTGTATCACTTTCTGGAACTTATGAAGTAAAGTCAAATAAGGAAAGTGGTTATGGAAGGTATGACGTAATGATAATTCCAAAAGACATTTCAAGGATTGGAATTATTATTGAATTTAAAAAGATAAATAATTTATCTAGAGAAAGTATAGAAGAAGGAACTTTAAAAGCGCTTCAACAAATTGAAGAAAAAAGATATTCGGAGGAGTTAGTTAATAAAGGGATAAAAGATATAATAAAACTCGCAATTGTATTTAAGGGAAAGGCGGTTAAGATTATACAAGGAAATAAGTAAAGTGATGAAAAAGGAACTTAGCAAGTCAGTCGTAAAACTCGGACTATCACAAGTTGATGTGGGATATAATATTAATATGCAGTTAGAGTAATTAGCTATATGCATTATAACAAAAATGAAAGTTTTAATAATGGTAAAACTTTTGTAAGAAATCTATTAGAAGGAATATTAAAACAAATAGGGGATAACAAATATAAAATATGTAAGTTTTTGCATGTTGATAAATAAAATTCGCAATGATATAGTTTGATTAGGTAAAGATATATAAATGGTGGTGTTAAAATGGACAAAGAAACAAAGCAGATGTTTGAATTGATATTAACTAAGTTAGATAGCATGGATAAAAAGCAAGATAACATGAATAAAAGACAAGATGAAGTGTATATAATGCAAAGAGCGTTAGAAGAAAATGCTAAAGTAACAACAGCAGAACAGGAAAAAATGATGTATATACTTTATGATATACAAGGTAAAGTTACAAAATTAACTGAAGAAGTTGAAGAACATGAAAATTTCATTAGTCAAATAAGAGCTATTAAATAGACGGGGTCGCTGCCACCTACAAAAAATAGCTAATATGGTCAAAATGGAAAGTTCATTCAAGTTCTCTAAGTAGGATGATTGCCACCGAGCGGATTAGAAGAAAATACTAAAGTAATAAGCACTTCACTAAATTTGTAGATTTAGTGGAGTTTTTTGTTTTAAGTAAATAATTTATAGGATATAATAATTATATATATTGTTAAAAATATTATATATAAGTTATAATTAAAGCATGCATCAGAACATTTATTATGAGGCATTTATATAGGGAAATATCGAATGATAATTATAAAAGTATTTATATTAAAGTTTGCTCAAAGGAACAATTTAATTTCGAAAATATTTTTTAATACTTATTAGGGGTGAAGTAGGGATGAATTTCTTAAAAGAATTATTAACAAAAGATTTAGTTAAAAGACTCGCAGTTCTTATTATAATTATACTTATTCTTTTCATATTAAGGTCAATGCTTAATTTATTTTTACTTACATTTTTATTTACATATATTGCGTACAGTTTACAAATTGGAATTACCAAGAGACTAGATAAGTTTATAAAGATAAAACCCATAATAGTAACATTATTTTTATATTTATTTATGTCTTCTGCTATTATATTTGCAGTTTGTAGGTATATACCAATAATTATTAGACAATTAACTGAAATAGGTATGAAAGTATCTAAATTTGATTTTGGAGTTATTGGAGGAGAATTTCTATCTACTTACGTTGTACCACACTTTGGAAAGATTGATTTTATGTCAATCTTTAAAAGTTCTGAACTGAATGATTTTTTTAAACTTGATCAATTTTTAAAATATGCTTCAAATTTAGGGACCTGGAGCTTTAATGTATTTATAGCATTGATATTAAGTCTTTTCTTTATGGTTGAAAGAGATAAAATTAAACAATTTTTTTCTCAATTTCAAAATAGCAAAATTGCAGTAATATATAGATATACAAAAGATTTTGGAATTAATTTTTTGAATTCTTTTGGAAAAGTAGTTCAAGCTCAAATAATTATTGCATTTGTAAACAGCATTTTATCTGTTATAGCTCTTTTTTCATTGAATTTCCCTCAGGTTTTAGGGCTTGGGGTTATGATTTTTCTATTTAGTTTAATCCCAGTTGCTGGGACTATTATTTCTCTAATTCCTCTCAGTATAATAGCATATACTGTTGGCGGTTTTAAGATGATAATATATGTACTTATCATGATAGCAGTATTACATGCTCTTGAAAGCTATGTATTAAACCCTAGATTCATGGCAGATAAAACTGAATTACCTGTTTTTATTGTATTTATTACACTTTTAATATCAGAGCATTTTATGGGAGTTTGGGGATTATTACTTGGAGTACCACTTTTGATGTTTATTTTAGATTTATTAAATATTAAGCCAAATTCTAAAAGAAGGACACCTAAGAAAATTATAAGATTTAAAAAATCAGCCACAAATAATTGACGTAGTTAGGATAAAGATCTTTGCTTAAAATTATATGAAAAAAGATAAGATTACATGTTAAAATCTTATCTTTTTTTTATATTAATTATAAGTATATAGTTCAAAAGTATATTGTATATATAAGAATATTAAATTACAATGATTTTATTATAAAAAACATGAGGGAAAATGCAAAAACATACAATAAACGACAATAATATGATGTAAAAATGGACAAAGCTGAAAAAATTTGGTATAATTAACTAGTAAGTAAAAGATGAAACTATAGGAGGAATATAAAAATGATAAAAAAAATGAATAAAGCAACATCATTATTAATAGCTACAGCAGCAGTTATCTCATTAATGCCAGCAACTGGTGTTAGTGCAGCTGAAAAGTTACAAACAAAAGAAGGAACTATTGAAACTGCTATAGCTTTCGATGGTGGAAAATATATCTATGATGGATATAAAACAGAAGAAGATACAGATGGTGTTTATTATAATTCTGGTGATAAGGACAAATTATTAGAAGATTTAAATGCTGATTCGATGACTAAATTTGGCGATAAATATGCCTCAGTTATAGATGGATCAGATGAATATTTAGTTGATTTATCGACTGGAAAAGTTGAAGAAGATACTGCAGAAGATAGAAGGGATTCTATAAAAACTAAGTTGAAATCAACTTTAAGCAAAACTGATAGGTATGGTAACGTAGATTCAACAGATAAGGTTACTTTAGATGACGTTTCGAAAGAACAATTTGGAACAAACTGGTATTCATATAAAGCTACAGGAGCAACAGCATCTCATAGTGGTTACGTAAGCGACACTGGAAAGTATATTGATGCTGATCTTACAGCAAATATATATGTATCTAATGGAACTAAGATGATTAAAATAGAAAAGTTTGGTGAAGAAAACACAGATTATAAGATTAAAGTAGATTTAGTATCTGCTACAACAATTGCTGAAGATAATGACTTTATATATAGAACAGTAAATGTGAAAGCCACAAATACTGCTACAAGTGAAACTACAACAGCAACTTATATTCAAAAGATTTCTAAAGCTCAAGGAGAACAAGAAGATGATGCTTATCTTCCAAATACTGTAGATTCATATCAAGTATCATCTGCTTATGATTCAGACGATGCAGATGATGCAGCAAAAACTATAACTGATGCTATTGCTCAAGATGCAAACACTAGAGAATTTAGAGTAATAAACGGAGTTCTTTATAATACTAAAAATGATGGACAAACAGTTACAGTAACTACAATTAATCTAAAGAAAGATAAAGTTGCATTAAAAGATACATCTAACAAATTAGATGTATATTTAGCAGAACAAGATGTTCAAGAAGATCAAGATATTACTAAAAAGGAATCTGTATCAATAGATGCTGATGGAAACACTTGGGCAATAGATAAAGGAAATATCGTAAAATTTGATGGAAATGATTTTACAGATGTTTATACTTGTGACTCAGGATTAGATACTTTAGAAGTATATGATAAAGATAGCTTAATCGCTTGGGAAGATGGAGAAAGTATTTATACAACAATAGGCACAGGAACTACTGAAACTCCAGTAGAAACTCCAGTAACAACTCCAGTTGTAAATAAAGGATGGATTAATACTGCTACAGGTTGGACATTCTTTGATACTACTGGAAAGCAAGCAAAAGGACAATGGGTTAGCGATGGCGGAACTTGGTACATGTTAAAAGCTGACGGAATAATGGCTACTGGCTGGTATAATGATAATGGAACTTGGTACTTTTTACAATCATCAGGAGCAATGAAAACTGGTTGGTTAAATGATGGTGGAACTTGGTATTACTTAAATACATCAGGGTCTATGGCTGCCAACACAACTATTGATGGTTATAAACTAAACGCCTCAGGAGCGTGGATTAAGTAAGACTCCAAATTTTATATTTGGATTCTCGAACTTACTGCTTTAACAAATGAAAATAAATATTAGTATATATTTAAGTTGTGATTATGAGTTTAGCTCGTTTGCTCTTTCTTAAACTCATTCTCCTATAATACTAAAGATAAAATTTACGTTTAAGATATTTCACTAAAATATCAAACGTAGGTGTAGAGACTTAGGACTTAATAGAAAAAAGATGAAACGTTTTATAAACGTTTCATCTTTTTTTTATAGAATTTTATATAAAGTGTAACATTAAGTGATAAATAAAAAATTCTATACTATATTTTACATATATTAATATTAATTTACATTATAAGGATAGATTACATAAGATAACAATAATATAAATAAAAAAATATACATAAAATATTAAAATTCGACAAAAGGGTATGGACAAGATTATATGGACTTGCTATAATAATAATTGTAATAGTAACTTAGATAATAAAACAAAACAAAAGATGAAATTTTAGGAGGATATATAAAATGATAAAAAGAATGAATAAAGTAACATCACTATTAATAGCTGCAGCAGCAGTTGTTTCATTAATACCAGCAACTGGTGTTAATGCAGCTGAAAAATTACAAACAAAAGAAGGAACTATTGAATCTGCTATAGCTTTTGATGGTGGAAAATATATCTATGATGGATATAAAACAGAAGAGGATACAAATGGCGTTTATTATAATGCTGGGGATGATAAGGACAACTTATTAGAAGATTTAAGCGCTGATGAAATGACTAAGTTTGGTGAAAAATATGCTTCAGTTAAAGATGGATCAGATGAATATTTAATTGACTTGTCAACTGGAAAAGTTGAAGATGATAGTGCAGAAGATAAAACAGATTCTGTGAAAACTAAGTTAAAATCAACTCTAAGCAAAACTGACAGATATGGTACAGTAGCTTCAACAGATAAAGTTACTTTAGATGAAGTTTCAAAAGAACAATTTGGAACAACTTGGTATTCATATGTAACTACAGGCGCAGCAGCAGCTCATAGCGGGTATGTAAGTGATGCAGGTAAATATGTTGATACTGATCTTACAGCAAATATATATGTATCTAACGGAACTAAAATGGTTCAAATAGAAGAGTTCGGTAAAGAAAATACAGATTATAAAATTAAAGTAGATTTAGTTTCAGCTACAACAATTGCTGAAGATGCTGACTATATATATAGAACAGTAGATGTTAAAATCACAAATACTGATACAGCAACAGCTGCAACTACACCTGAAACAGCAACTTATATTCAAAAAATTTCTAAAGCTCAAGGGGAACAAGAAGATGATGCTTACCTTCCAAAGAGTGTAACTTCATATCAAGTATCAACTGCTTATGATTCAGATGATGCAGATGATGCAGTAAAAACTATAACTGATGCTTTGGCTCAGGATGAGAAAGATAGAGAATTTAGAGTAATAAATGGAGTTCTTTATAATACTAAAAATGATGGAGATAAAGTTACAGTAACTACAATTAACTTAAAGAAAGATAAAGTTGCATTAGATACTAATAAAACTAAGAAATTAGATGTTTATTTAGCAGTACAAGATGTTCAAGAAGATCAAGATATAGCTGGAGATAAAGCTGTATCAATAGATGTTGATGGAAACACTTGGGCAATAAATAAAGGAGACATCTTAAAGTTTGATGGAAAAGACTTTACAGATGTTTATACTTGTGATACAGGATTAAATACTTTAGAAGTATATAATGCAGATAGTTTAATCGCTTGGGAAGATGGAGAAGATATATATACAACAATAGATGGAGGAACTCCAGAAACTCCAGAAACTCCAGTAGAAACTAAAGGCTGGGTTAATACTGCTACAGGCTGGACATTCTTTGATGCTGCTGGAAAGCAAGCAAAAGGACAATGGGTTAACGATGGCGGAACTTGGTACATGTTAAAAGCTGACGGAATAATGGCTACTGGTTGGTATAATGATAATGCAACTTGGTACTTCTTAAATGCATCAGGAGCTATGAAAACTGGTTGGATTAATGATAATGGAACTTGGTACTTCTTACAATCATCAGGAGCTATGAAAACTGGTTGGTTAAATGACGCTGGAACTTGGTATTACTTAAATACTTCAGGTACTATGGCTGCTAACACAACTATTGATGGCTACAAACTAAACGCATCAGGAGCGTGGATTAAGTAAGAATTCAAACCTATGAATAAGTAAAAATAAATACTAATATACATTTAGGCAGTGATTATGAATTTAGTTTGTTTGCTCTTATTAAATTCATACTTCCTATAATACTAAAGATAAAATTTATGCTTGAGATATTTCACTAAATTATCAAGTATAGATATATAGAAATTAAAGGTTTAGGATTTCAAAAATAGAAGACTAAATAAAAAAAGATGAGGCGTTTATTAACGTTTCATCTTTTTTTATAGTAGCATATTATTAACATTAAAGAATATGAAATAAAATGGGCTGAAATATGGATTATCATATTTTGAATATATATATAATTTTAAAAATCAATATGAAATAAAAATTAATATAAAATTAATAACTTTTACATATAACCTAAGTTTACATCAAAGTATTATAATGGTAACATTATGAGTGTAAATATGTTCGATCATAAAAGTGAAATTCTTTAGATGGAATCTAATAATTTAGCTGGATTTAGATTAATATATATTATAGCATATACAATTCTAGTCTATACTCTAAATAGATGAGGCAGATTAGAATGTTTAAACAGAAGAAAAAATGAAAATTTTCAGTTAGAGTTCTGTACTCTAACTGAATTTAGTTGAATTTATATCTCAAAAATTACAGAGTCTAGAATCATACTATCATAGTGCCTATAAAGAGATAAGAATTTTTTGGGGTGACTAGATGCATGATAAAAGGGGAGATGAAATATGAGCAAAAGTATTAGAAATATAATTGCAGCAGTATTTATTATTGGTGTCTTTTCAATTATAGAACCAAGTAGTTTGAATTTAATAACGACAAAGGCTTACGCGGAAGAAAAGCCTTGTTTAAAGAGCATTTACTTGAGTGAAGGTGATAATCTTAACTTTTCTGAAAACACATATTCGTATATTGTAGATCTTGATAAGGATAAGGATGAGATATTTATTAAAGCTAAGCCAGAGGATCCATTAGATACTGTTAAAATTAATGGTGAAGTGGTAACTGAAGATGATAATTATAAAGAAAATCTGATGTTAGAGAAAGGAAAAAATAAGATAGAAATAGAAGTTCAAGATAGTGAAGGAGAAAAAAAATCAACATATACTGTATATGTATATAGAGGTGGAAAAGATGCCGTCTATTTAAAAGATATTAATATAAATGGTAGTAGTATTGGATTTGATAAAGGCAGTCCCATTTATAATATAGAATTAGATGAGGGAACAGATACAGTAGACCTTGAAATGGTTCCGGAAGAAGGTAATTATTCAATTGCTACTAATGGTAAGATGCTAAATGAAAAAACTTCAATCAAATTGAAATTTAAAGGTATAGGTAGATATACTATAAATATAGGACTCAAAGATGAAGATACTCAAAGATTAGGTGCTTATACTTTAAATATATATTTGGGAATTCCAGTATCTCCAAATGTTCCAGGGTCAATTGATGCAATAATTAAACCAAATCAATGGATAATAGTAAATGGAAGATACAGATATAATGATGTTTTTGGAGAGAGTTTAAAAGATATCTGGTTTTACGATGATAAATATAAAAGCTATTTTTATTTCAATAGTATGGGAAACATGGAAACTGGCTGGATAGAAGATGGTGGTAATAGCTATTATTCAGATTCTAATGGCAAGATGCAAACAGGATGGCTATTTTATGAAAATAATTGGTATTTCTTAGACTCAAATGGAGTAATGAGGGTAGGCTGGATTCAAGATGATGATAAATGGTATTACTTAAAAAATAATGGAGTAATGGAAACGGGTTGGATAGTCAGTCAAGGTAATTGGTATTATTTGAATTCAAGTGGAGTTATGAAAACAGGATGGTTATATTACGATAAAAATTGGTATTACTTAAATTCTCATGGATCAATGGAAAATGGTTGGTTTGAAATAGATAATGAATGGTATTTTTCAGATATGGATGGGAAAATGAAATCAGGAGAGTGGATTTATAGCAATAATAATTGGTACTATCTAAATTATGTTGGAAATATGCGATGCGGGTGGCTTTATCAAAACGATAAATACTATTATTTTAATGAAGATGGAACAATGAGGACTAGCTCTAAGATTATGGATGGATATAAATATAATTTTAATGAAGATGGTTCAGTAAATTTTGGATAAGTAGAGAACCAAGATCTATAATTTTGTGTAACTCACTTAATTGGAGAATGTATGTGAGTCGAGTTTCATTTGCAGGATCCAAATCTTGTGATCGTTTTTTGAATTTAGTGTGGGTCACTTACCCAGTGAATTCATGCAAAAGTTTTCTTTAAAATAATAGAGAAAATAGAAATATTTAGAATGATCTCTAAAAAAGAACCGATATATCTGATGATCTTTGTATATTAGAGTGTAGGTATAATTTAGAGTGTGGATTTCATGTAAATAAATATTCTGAAAATCAGGTTTATGCAGATTATTATTGTTGATAATAGGTAAGATAAGTTGTTGTATAAATGCAGGCATCAAAAATTAAAAATTAGTTATGCCCTTATAAAAATATAATTAACAATATCTAGATCTGAAGATTTGTTAATATTAAAAAATTTCTTCTTAGTATAATACTAAAGAAAATAAAGAAATAATCGATAATAATTATAGTATATACAGAAAGAATCGATATTTTTTTAATATAATATGCAAGATGTCTAAAGGCGTTATTATGATATACATCAAAACTTTTTAGGTGGAGGTTCATACTCCGCCTAAATCTAGCATCATGCATTTTTTTCAGCTACCTATTTAAAGATATAAATAGTGTTAAAAAACAGCTATATAGTACAATCACAAACTTAAGAAGCAGAAAATGGAGGGGATATATTAATGAGAAGTGAAAAAATTAATTTTAGAAAGGCAATCTCTTATTTATTAATTTTTACTATATTTTTTACAACTATACAGTTGGGGAATATACAAAAAGTGAGTGCAGCTGACGAAACTCAGGTAAAAGGGCTAATTTTCCATACAGGAGATATTACAGGTGATAAAAAAATTATTGATGGAAATTCTGTAGACGGGTATATTTGTGAATTTCTTGACATGGGACCATTCACTTTGGAAGCAGAATCTGGATATACTATTACAAGTGTTACAAGTAGTAATTCAACTAAGATGAAAATTAATCAAACAACAGCTGGAAAAGTTTATACAATTGCATCAATAACTGATTATAGCGATTTTACGCTTACACTTACTATGACAGATAGTGCAGGGATATCAATAACTTATCCAATATTAATGAAATTTGAAACAGATGCATCGCTTCAATTTGGAACATTAAGGGTCACTTTAGATAGTCAAGATCCTATTAATTTTCCTTATACGCAAACAGATCCAACAACTGGTAATTATACTACAGATGCCGATTCAACTGTAAAATCTGCTAAAGTTGAATTGCTTGATAAAAGTGGTACACCTATGACTTATACTGTTAATGGTGTAAGTAACAATGTTGTGAACTTAGTTGGTGGAGATAATGTTATAATTATAACCAGGACTTATCTTAATATTTCTAAACAATATAAATTGGTAATAACTAAAAAAGGTGAAGCAAAATTAAAGACATTAGTTCCATCCGTTGGAACTTTATTGCCAGCTTTTAATTCAGATACGTATGATTATACCTTGGTAGTTCCAACTACTCAATTAACTATAGCATTCACTCCAACCGCTGTAGATAATTCATCTACTATAAAAGTTGATGGTGTTACTGTAATGAGTGGTAATAAAAGTAAAAACATAAAATTAGATGAAGGTTCGAATGAAGTAGAAATTTCGCTTACAACTAAAGATGGAGATAAAAGTACATATACTATTAATGTAACGCGTACAGCACTATTTAGAAGTGCACAGCTTACTTCACTGTCACTAACACAAGGAACGCTTACTCCAGCTTTTAATAAAGGAATATATGAATATACTGCAACTGTTGATAATGCTGTCACTTCAATCGGTGTAATTCCAACAGCAGAAGATACGGCTGCAACTATCACAGTTAATTCAAACAAAGTACCAAGCGGTGCAACTTCACCTTATATAAGTTTAGATGAAGGTGGAAATCTTATAAATGTAAAAGTTACAGATAGTAATGGGAATACTAATACTTATGTATTGAATGTTACAAGAAGATATTCTAAGGATAATGTTAATTTAAGTAGTCTTTCTGTAACTGATGGAACGATGTCTCCAAAATTTGATCCGGAGACTTATCTTTACAGTGTAAAAGTAGCTAGAAACATTGAAAAAGTTAAAGTGCTATTTTCGATGCAAAATGATAAAGCAAAGGTTAAAATAAATGGAAAAGAATATACAAATGGACAATCTGATTATATAAAACTTGAAATAGGTGCAAATCTTGCGACTGTGGAAGTCACAGCAGAAGATGGTAAGACTACTACTACTTATAAGCTTAGTATAATTAGAGGGGATATAGAAGGAACTAATCAATGGGTGCTTGTTTCAGGTCACTGGACATTCTATAATGCAGCAGGTATACAAATAAAAAATCAATGGGTTAAATATGACAACCAATGGTATTTTCTAGATGTAAATGGATATCTAAAAACTGGATGGATATCTGAAAGTGGTCAATGGTATTATTTAAACAAAGATGGTATATTACAAACAGGTTGGTTCTATGATAAAGGATATTGGTATTACCTTCAAGGTGATGGTTCAATGAGAACAGATACTTGGGCTACTTATGATGGAAAATGGTATTACTTCAATAATTTTGGAGAAATGCAAACGAGCTGGACATTGTATTTAGGAAAATGGTATTATATGGATGAACATGGGATAATGCAAAAGGGTTGGATAACTTATGATAAGAATAAGTATTATATAAATGACGATGGTACTATGAAAAATGGTTGGTTATATAATGGCAGAGTTTGGTATTACTTAGATACTGAAGGAAAAATGAAAACTGGATGGCAAACAATAAATGGTAAGAACTATTACTTTGATGCAAATGGAGCAATGAAAACAGGAATGATGTTCCTTGATGGCAAATGGGTGAATTTAAACAACGTTTAAATTGGGTAAATTTTTGATTATGCCTAAAGTAAAAGAGGATTAATACTTGTTAATAAGTAGATATATGCAAATGTTAAAATCATTTAAATATTTCTACTGCGCAATTATTAATCCTCTTTTTCTTGTTTATTATTAATTTAAGAATCTTAAAAAATTACTCGGAATAGAGACTATTTTCAGAGAAATAGTATAGAATATATTGTTAGTATTAGTTGAATATAGGAGATATTAATGATATTATATAGAGGTATTTTGAGTATTAATTTATAGGTACCTTTTTAATATATATGGATTTAATAAAATAAGGATGGTGCTTAGTTAAAATTGTATTTTTACAAGCAGAACACCATATTTCACATAGTAATTATAAATAGGTATTAGGAGACATATATTAATAAGGGGGAACTGGAAATGGAAAAAGACAAGAAGACTATCTCACTAAAATCTAAACTTATCTTTTCATATATTATTATGTCTGTGTTGGTATTGATATCAGCGTTTGTTAATTTCAAACAACTTAGTGATATAAAAAATGGATTAGTTAATGGAAATACAGTAGGCAAAGATATAACGATAACAGTATTATTATGTGCTATAAGCATAGTAATCGCAATTTCTGCAGCATTTTATATGCATATAAATATAACTTTAAGATTAAATAACCTTAAGAATTTTGTTATAAAATTAGCACACTATGATTTTGCAGAAGATATTAAAATAACAAGAAATGATGAAATTGGTGCTACAGCAAAAGAATTGAATACAGCTCAAAAAAATATTAGAGAACTTATTTCTACAATTCTTAATGAGTCGTGTAATATAAGTGCATTAAGTCAAGAGCTATCCGCAAATATTGAAGAAGTTTCAGCTAAGCTTGATGGAGTAGATAATTCATCAAGAAACATAAATTCAACAATGACTGAAGCAAGTGCTACAGCAGAAGAGATTGCAGCATCTATTGAAGAAGTTAATACAAGTATGGGGAATTTAGCAACTAAGGCTGCTGAGGGAAGCACAAATGCTGAGAAGATTAAGAGAAGAGCTGAAAAGGTAAAAGAAGATAGTAATATTGCAATAAGAAATACGGCAGAAGTTAGAATTCAAAAAGAAAAGAATATAATAAAGGCTATCGAAGATGCTAAGGTTGTTGAAGAAGTAAAAGTTATGGCAGATGCAATAGCTGATATCTCAGAACAAACTAATCTTTTGGCCTTAAATGCAGCTATTGAAGCAGCAAGAGCAGGGGATGCTGGGAAAGGATTCTCAGTCGTTGCAGAAGAAGTTAGAAATCTTGCAGAACAATCTTCACAAACCGTTATAACTATCCAAAGCACAATAACTAAGATACAGGATGCAGTTAAGAATCTTTCAGAAAATAGTAATGATATCCTTAGATTTATGTCAAATGAAGTTGATAAACAATTACAAGATTATGCGAAGATCGGAGAAAAGTATAGTAGTGATGGCGAATTTGTAAGTTCAATGTCAGAAGAATTAGTCGCAATGGCACAAGAGGTTGAAGCTACAGTTGAAGAAATATCTCAAGCACTTCAAAGTGCAGCTACAAATGTACAACAGGCTTCAATGAACAGTGAATCAATACAAGCAGAGATAGAAGGAAGTTCTTCTGCTATGACACAAGTATCAAATGCAGCAACAGAGCAAGCAACAATAGCAATGCACTTAACTGAACTGGTACAAAAGTTTAAATTGTAATAGAAGTACCAAAGTTGAAAATATACATATATTACACCGAAATAAAGGTAATGAATTTGTTCCGGTTGCTAAGAAGTCAGCTATAGATTTTTATCCATAGAAGTTACATCATTTATTGATTGCTCTAAAATTAAACTATGACAAGCAATAATGGAATAACTTCTCTTGAATAAATATCTGCAGTTAAACCTTCTTATGCAACATTGTACAAAGACATTACCTTTATTTCTATTTATGGATATATATGTTATAAAAATATATACAGGAACTTAATTTGATTTATTTATTATAAATCAAATTATTTCTTTATTCGAAGAAGAAAGTATTTATTAATAATGTAAATAAGTATTGATACTTATTTAAAAATAATTGAACTGATCAGTATAAAAATGATATAATGTATATAGATATTTTGGAGGGGATTAAAATGATAAAAAGAATTAATAAAATAGTAGGATTGATGTTAATAGCTACATGTATAGCTTCAACAACATATGTAACACCTTTTAATAAAATAGCGAATGCAGCAGAAAGCACGCAAGCACAGGAGATTAATATTGGAGCTAAACCTAATAGTCTAGCTTTAGCTGATAGTAATGAAAGTCCAACAGATGAACAAATATTCTATCTAATAAAAGATAAGATGGATGAGATATATGCACAACAAAATTGTGCTGTTTTAGCTAGTCCAACACCAGCAGGAAGTATACCACTAATTATAAATAGTGATATGTCTAACAAAATTGCGACAGCTAGTGCTACAAATGACTTTATAAAAGAACAAATTAAAAATCAAAAGATTCAAGAATATAAAAAAAAATATAATACTGATACTGTCCCAATAGATGTTGAGAATCAAATAAACACAGCTGTAGATAATACGACATTAGAACAAGTAGACGCAGCAAGACTAACAGTAATAAAAGCAGTAGCAGACGAAATAAAAAGCCTTAATGGGCAAAAGATACCAGTATATGGATACAAAGCAGTAGATAAAACAGATATGATAACAGTGAAGGATGAAGGTTATTTTGTAGGTGGAAAAGTAGGATACATGATTATGCAAAAACAAGGAAAACCAATAATTGTATCTGCAGCAGCACTTGATAATACTACTGTTGGAAAGCTTATTTCAGACGTAAAAGATAAATTTCAGAATTTGGATAAAAATATAAATAATTTAATAGACAAGGCAAGTGATTCAATAGATGACTTAGCAGATAAAGTGAGTGATCTAACCGATTCACTTAATGATAAAAATGATGATGTAGATGATGCTTGGGACGATGTCTTTGACAACTTTGACAATGACGAAGGCTGGGGGAAAAGAGATGGATACATCTATTATTATGATGAAGATGGAGTAAGTTTAAAAGGTGTTCAAAAAATTAAAGGAAAGACTTATTACTTCAATAGAATCGATGGAGCTATGGAGACAGGATGGCAAATAGTTGATGGTAAGAGATGTTATTTTGATAAGAAAAAAGGTTATCAATTATTTAACCAATGGATTCAAGATAACGAGGATTACTACTTTCTTGATGAAAATGGAGAAGTTGAAAAAATGGAATGGGTGAATATTGATGGTAAAGACTATTATTTAAAAGCTGACGGGAAAATGAGCAGAGACTGGCTTAAAGTTGAAGATTATTGGTATTTCTTTAATCAAAATGGTTCAATGGCGACTTCAAATTGGAAATGGTCTGATGGCAAATGGTATTACTTAAAAGATAACGGACAAGCTGCTAATAATTGGCTTGAATTAGGAAATAAGTGGTTTTACTTTAAAGATCAATCTGGAGAGATGCAAACAGGATGGTTTAGAGCCGATGGTAACTGGTATTGCACAAATGATGATGGCTCAATGAAAACAGGTTGGGCAAATTCATCAGATGGATTTTGCTATTTAGATGATGCGAATGGCAAGATGAAAAAAAATGAATGGGTAACTGTTGATGGCAAAAAATATTATTTTAATGTCAATGGAATAATGATAACAGGCTCAAGATATATAGATGGAACAAAATATACTTTCAATTCAGATGGAAGCTTAAGTTAAACATAAGCGTATAATCCGCCGAAATAAGGGATATGCATTTGTTACGGTTGCTGAGGACTTGGCTGTGAATTTCTACCAGTAGAAGTATCTACAGCTAAATCCTCTGATGCAACACTGCACAAAAGCATATCCCTTATTTCTAGTTTTGTATATACGCTTTAGTGTGGCAATTTTATTAATCAGATCCTTTACATCAATAATATATATTGTGCCTTATTAAATCTTAAGATATATCTTTAATCTAAATAAAAAATATGCCTAATTAGTATTATAGCTATATAGTTATATGGAAATATATCGATAATAAAATATAGTATGTGTATTGAAATTAACAATGTAAGCTAAAATTTCTTTTGGGTTTTTAAATAATTTAGTAATTTAAATGTGTAACTTAATTATATAAAGAATAAAAGTTATTATTGTAAAAATATTAAGAAGAATACAATATAGGGGGAAATTTCGATGAGACGTGAATTTGTAAGTAAGATAATTTTGGGAATTATGATTTCAACTACATTAAGCACATTAGTTCCAGTTAGGGCTTATGCTGAATGGGGAAATGATTATCAGAATAATTGGTATTATACTCAAAATAATGAGAAGATGACAGGCTGGAAAAAAATTGATGAGAATTTATATTACTTTGATGATAAGGGAATAATGCAAACAGGATGGATTAAAGCAGGAAACTCATGGTACTTTTTGCAAAGTAACGGTGTACTAAAGACCGGTTGGATTAAGTATAATAATAATTTGTATTATGCAGATTCGAGTGGTGCAATGCAGGTAGGAACTATTAATGTAGCGGGAAAAATCTATGTTTTAGGTGATAATGGAGTTGTTAAAACCAGTAATACCATTATTGATGGACAATTTTATACTATTGGATTAGATGGAGAAGTGGTAGGCAGTAAGGTGCCAACATCAGATAGAGAATTCGATAGTTATGGTAAAATCTTAACGGTTTTAAGTAATACTAATACCAATGTAACTATATCACCAACTGATTCAAAATTTAATGAAGTTATTGAAGATCAAAGCAAGTCTGATGATGATCCAAATGAAGGAAGAAAATTTAAAGTTAATTTTAAGGATTCAAATGGAACACAACTTAAGACAGAGAGTGTGAAAAATGGAAAGTCAGTAGATTTATATACACCAACTAAAACAGGATATAATTTTGCAACTTGGAATACTAAGGTGGATGGCTCAGGCAAGAGCTATGATGAAAGCGATAGTATAAAAGTAAAAGAAGATATAGATTTATATGCTCAGTGGTCAGATGATACGGCTATATATATAGATGGTATTACTGTAAAGGGCAGTTCAAATGTTGTTATAAATAAAACTACTGTAATGACAGCAGATATCTCTCCAAGTGATGCATCAAGCACAAGTGTAACATGGTCTGCTATTGATGGTACAGGAAAAGCGACAATTGATAGTAATGGAGTATTAACAGGAATATCAAATGGAACAGTTACGGTAAAGGCAACATCTAATGATGGATCAAAAATAAGTGGAATGAAGTTAGTAACAGTAAGTGCAACAGAAGTAGTAGTACCTGTAAGCCAAATTACAGTAACTAGCAATGTTCCTGCAATAACAGCTAATGGTGGAACGTTACAAATGGAGGCAAATGTATTGCCAACTGATGCAAATAATCAAGAGATAACATGGTCAATTGAAAATAAAACAGGAAGTGCAAATATTGATAGTAGTACTGGACTTGTAACAGCTGTCTCAAATGGAACGGTTACAATAAAAGCAACTGCCAAGGATGGATCAGGAGTTATTGGAAGTACAACTATAACAATAAGTGGACAACTCTTAAAGGTAGCAGTGGGAAGTATTATAATAAGTGGGAAAAATGATGCTACTGCAATAGCAACTGATGGTACAACTTTGCAAATGACTGCAAGTATATTACCAACCACTGCAAGCAATAAAGCAGTGACATGGTCAGTAGATGATACAACAAAGGCAATAATTAGTTCCACTGGAATTTTAACACCACTAGCAAATGGAATAGTTACAGTAAAAGCAATGGCTAAAGATGGATCTGGAATTATTGGAACTAAAGCTATAACAATAAGTAAACAGAGTATCAAGGTTAAGGAAATTTCAATAAGTGGCGCAGATATATCAACTAATATTGGAACATCACAAATGAGTGTAAGTGTATTACCAGTCAATGCAAGTATCCAAAATGTAACATGGTCAATTGAAAATGAAACAGGAAGTGCAACAATTGATAGTACTGGAAAGTTAACAGCGATATCAAATGGAACAGTTATAGTAAAAGCAACAGCTAAAGATGGTTCGGGAATTAGTGGAAGTAAAACTGTAACGTTGAGCAATCAAAGTACAACTATACCAGTAGCAAGTATTGTAGTAACTGGAACAAATAATGTATCATATATAACGACTGATGATGGAACTTTACAAATGATTGCAAATGTATTACCTACAACTACAACGTCTCAAGCAGTAACTTGGTCTGTTAGTAGTAGTGGAAGTGGAACTGCAACAATTAGTGATACTGGACTTTTAAAAGCAGTAACAAACGGATCAGTCACAGTAAAAGCAACTTCTGTAAGCAATTCAAAAATTACTGGAATTAAAACTATAAATTTAAGCGGACAAACTATACAAGTAGATAGCATTTCAGTAAGTTCAGATAATAACATATCTCAAGTGGAAGTTGATGGAACATTGCAAATGAGTGCAACTGTATCTCCAGCTAATGCAACTAATAAAGCAGTCACATGGACAGTTGATAGCGTAACTGGAGTTACAGGTGGAACTGCAATAATTACTTCAGCTGGAGTTTTAACAGGGAAATCAGCTGGGTACGTTAATGCAATAGCAACTGCAACAGATAGCTCAGAAATTACTGGAATTAAAAAAATACAAATAATTCCGCAAGTGAAAGTTACAGATATTGGAGTAAAAGGATTCCCTATAACTAATGGGACTATTGGAACCCCTGAGACTACACAAATAACAACTGATAAAGGTACCGTGCAAATGAGCGCAACTGCAACATCAACACAAGGCGTAGTTACTAACCAAGCAGTAACATGGTCAGTTGAAAAAGTTGGAGATACAGGAAATGCAACAATTGATAGTAGCACAGGAATTTTAACTGCAACAGAAAATGGAACCGTAAAAGTAAAAGCAACTGCTAAAGATGGTTCGGGAATTGTTGGATCAGAAGTTATAACAATAAGTGGACAAATTGTTAATGTAACAGAAATTACAGTAACTGCAATTGATGGAACTACTAAAACAATAATAGTTGATAAGGGAACTTTACAAATGATAGATACTATAACGCCAACTAATGCAACTAATCCACCAGCAGTAATATGGTCAGTTGAAAAAGTTGGAGATGCAGGAACAACAATGACAGGAAATGCAACAATTGATAGTAGTACTGGTAATGTAATTCTAACAGCAGTAGCAAATGGAACGGTAACAGTAAAGGCAACGGCGGCAGATGGATCAGGATTTGTTGGAAAGCAGCTTATAACAATAAGTGGACAAATTGTTAAAGCAACAGGAATTACAATAAATCAACCTAGTACTCCAATAGTTGCGGGTACTCCAATAAAATTGACTGCAACTATAACTCCAACTACCGTAACTAGTAAAATAGTAAAATGGGAGATTGTATCTGAAACAGGAACTGGAGTAGGAACAGCAGCAATTGGTATTGATGATGGAGTACTAATAGGAAAAACTTCAGGTGTGATCGAAGTAAAAGCGAGCGCTATAGATGAATCAGGAATGGTTATTGCAACTACAACAACACCAATGGCGATAAAAGCACAATCATAAAGCATTATAATTATATTTGCAAATATAGAGGTATAGATATTCAAAGTATAAATAAGTTTGATTTAAAACTTGGGTGTCTATAGATCTAATATTGTATTGAAAATATTAGATCTATGAGGTGTAACCGGATTACAGAACTAAGTAACACAAGGAGGAACTTAAAATGAAACATAAATTTTTGAAGAAGTTAATTGTGACAAGTATTGCTGTTGCAAGCTTATTTGCATTAGCCCCTGTTGGGGCTTCGGCTGCATGGTTTAAAAATTATTATGGCAATTGGAGCTATACAGAAGGAGATAGCTATGCTACAGGTTGGAGACAAATAAGTGGGGAATGGTATTATTTTGATGATATTGGACAGATGAGAACTGGATGGATACAAAGCGATGAATCATGGTATTATATGGATTTAAGTGGAATTATGCAAACTGGAGTTATCCAAATTGAAGGAAGAATCTATTTATTCTCGGAACATGGAGTTATGCAAAAAGGTAAATGTATATTAAATGAGAAATTTTATGACTTTGATGATAGAGGGGTATTTATAGGAACTGATTCACCAATTCCGACTAAAGGATTTGATTACTATGGAAATAGTACAATTACCTACGTACCAAGTCAAATAGTAAGTGAAGATGCAAGCATGTCAAGTGATATTCCATCAGATGGTTCAGTTCAAGTGGCACAATACAAGGTTAAGTTTAAGGATCCTGATGCTGAAAATGATGAAGATGAATTACTTAAGACAAGAACTATTGATGAAGATACAAAAATGCTCTTATATAAACCTACAAAGAGTGGTTATACTTTTATTGAATGGAATACTAAGAGTGATGCAGACGGTACAAGTTATGAGTATGATGATACAATAACAATAAAAAAAGATATTACCCTATATGCTCAATGGAAAGTAGATACAATCACTTCAGTAGATGTTATAAAAGTTGAAACGATAACAGTTTCTGGTTCAAATAGCTTAAGTAGTATAACAACTAAGGGTGGAATTTTACAAATGACCAAAAAGGTATATCCAAGTGATGCAACTAATCAAACAGTAAAATGGTCAATTTCAAATGGTACAGGAGAAGCAACCATAAGTACTATTGGTAAATTAACAGCAGTATCAAATGGTACAGTTACTGTGAAAGCAACTGCAACTGATGGCTCAGGAATTGTTGGGGAAGAGACAATAACAATAAGTGGACAATAAAACAAAAAAAGTATTACTGGAAATTTTATTTCCAGTAATACTTTCAATAAATTCGGAAAAAATGTTTAAAAGAGCTTTTATAAAATTCTGTATAGCAAGTACAGAATTTTATTCAATTTAATTAATATACAACTTCAGTTTAGTTATAAATCAATAGTAATTCTAATAATTATGTTTCTATTGACTTATAATTATTAAATTTTATTAATATTATAATAAAATTTACTTTTACCTATGAGTATTGCTTAAACTAAAGCTCCACTATAAGATACGCGATATCCATCAATAGTTGTGTTAGAAGCCATGTTACCTGAATTATATAAGTAATACCAAGTACCGTTGTCATTTAACCAACCAGTCTTCATAGCGCCTGATGCTTGCAAGAAGTACCAAGTACCGTTGTCATTTAACCAACCAGTTTGCATAGCACCTGATGACTGTAAGAAGTACCAAGTCCCGTTAACATTAGCCCAACCAGTCTTCATAGCACCTCTAGTCCCATCAGATATTGGATTTAAGTAGTACCAAGTACCACCAATTTGTTGCCATCCAGTAGCCATAACACCATCAGCATTTAAGAAGTACCAAGTACCACCAACATTAGCCCAGTTATTAACGACTTTAGTGCCAGCGGCATCGTAGAAGTTCCAAGTCCCATCTGCTAACATGTCCCAGCCTACTTTAGCTATAGGAGTTGTAGGATCTTCTTCTGCAGTTCCTTCACTAACAGTTGTGTAGATGTCTCCATCCTCTTCCCAAGTAATTAAATTATTTTCATCATATACACTTATTGAATCTAATGAAGAATCAGTAGTATAAACTTTTGTCATTTCATTATTTTTGAATTCATATATTTTTCCTTCTGCTGCAACCCAAACATTTCCATCTACATCAATATCA